>JABAOF010010155.1_pt1 | contig 34822 bp, 21 predicted proteins | sample 7062171 | NCBI WGS metagenome assembly JABAOF01 (sample SAMN14538628, study PRJNA623070) | marine sediment metagenome | biome: marine biome [ENVO:00000428]; feature: marine pelagic biome [ENVO:01000023]; material: deep marine sediment [ENVO:00002113] | place: India: Gulf of Khambhat ...
GGGAAAACCTGGAAGAAGGTTCTCTTTGTTGATGAAAAAACCGGTTGTTCTGATATTGCCATGGACCCCAACAACCCCAAGATTATCTTTGCCGGAATGTGGCAGGTAGACATTAAGACCTGGGGTAGGTGGAGTGGTGGACCAGGGAGTGGCGTTTTCATGTCCAAAGATGGAGGCACAACTTGGAAGCGCCTCACAGGCCACGGACTGCCAGAGCCACCGCTGGGAAAGATAGCAGTGGCTGTGGCTCAGAGCAATCCCAAGCGTGTTTATGCTCTGATTGAAACCGGCCAACGCGGCTCACTCTGGAGATCAGACGACGGGGGAGAGAACTGGAAAATGGTCAGTCATAACCGTTTGCTGAACGAGCGGCCACATTATTATACACGGATGGCTGTGTCTCCTGCTGATCACAACGAAGTCTATTTTCCTTCTAACAGCATGAGCGTTAGCTACGATGGCGGGGAGACTTCTAGGCTTATACGTTGGGGAGGAGACAACCACGACATGTGGATCGATCCTACTAACTCAGACCGGATGATGATCGGCAACGATATGGGCGTTATGATTACAACTAATCATGGCAAAGGATGGAACAGGGTCGTACTTCCGATTGCCCAGATGTATCATGTGGACGTCGATAACCAGATCCCATATTTCGTCTATGGAAACAGGCAGGATGGCCCCTCATACCGAGGCCCCAGCAATAGCCTTAGCGGCAGAGGGATAACCTCTGGAATGTGGATGACCGTGGCTGGCTGTGAATGTGGGTTTGCCATTCCAGATCCTGTTGACAATAACATCATCTGGGGTGGCTGCTACAACGCTGGTCTTGACCGCTTTGACTTGCGAAACCGCCATAACCGTTCAGTGCGTGTCTGGCCAAAGTCACCTATGGGTTCTCCGCCTCATCTCCTGAAATATCGCTTTAATTGGACCTTCCCTATAGCAATCTCGCCGCACGACCACAATAAAGTCTATGTCGGAAGCCAGCATGTACACCAGACCACTGACGGAGGCCACAGCTGGAAAGTCATAAGCCCTGATTTGAGCACCAATGATAAGAACAGGATGCAGGATTCAGGTGGCCTTACAAGAGATAATCTCGGGGTCGAATATGGCTGTATTATCTTTGCCATTGCTGAGTCACCCCTTGAAGAGGGAGTGATTTGGGCTGGGACAAATGATGGCTTGGTGCAAGTGACTAGGAACGGCGGCGCTAATTGGGTTAATGTCACCCGGAACATCCCCAATTTGCCACCGTGGGGCACAGTGAGTAACGTTGAACCTTCAAGGTATGATCCCGGGACTTGTTACATTACAGTGGACTTCCATCAGGTGAACAACCGGGATCCTTATGTCTACAAGACCACAGACTATGGTAAGAGCTGGAAATCCATAAGCTCCAATATCCCCAAGAGTGTGTTTAGCTATGCTCATTGCATCCGTGAAGATCCAACAAGGAAAGGCTTGCTTTACCTGGGGACAGAAAATGCGATTTATGTATCCTTTGATGACGGGGCCAGCTGGCTTCCGCTTCAAACCAATCTTCCTCATGCACCAGTTCACTGGATGGTCATCCAAGATCATTTTAACGACCTGGTTGTGGCTACCTACGGACGCGGTTTCTGGATTATGGACGATATCACACCGCTCCAGCAGCTTACGCCACAGGTTCTTGAATCCGGTGTCCATCTTTTTTCACCCCGGCCTGCATACCGCTTCCGCAACGTGACTCGCCACCAAAGTTATCCGAATGACCAGTGCTCTGGACGCAATCCTCCTTACGGGGCTTCCATTAATTACTATTTGAAATCCGCTCCCAAAGGAGAGGTCAAAATCACTATCCTTGATGAGAATGGTATTGTCGTAAGAACTATTACAGGATCCAAAAAACCTGGCATCAACCGAGTCTGGTGGAACCTCAGACATGAAGGAGTTGACCAGCCTAGGCTGAGGACCAAACCGCCAGGAAATCCCCTTGTCTGGACAGAGAAAAGATTCCAAAGGTTTACCAAGGAAGGATGGATGCCCTTGATAAGCTGGGGGATTCGTGGAGGGCTGGTAGGGCCCACAGCAGTGCCCGGAACTTACACAGTGAAACTTTTGGTGGATGGCAAGGAGTATAACCAGAAGCTAAAAGTAATAAAGGATCCGTATACAACTGGAACCGTAGCGGATATAAAGTTTCAAGTTCAGATGGCACTTGAGATTCGGGATAATATAAACACTGTTGTCGATTCGATAAATCAAATAGAACAGATAAGAAAGCAAATTCATGACCTGGCTAAAAGTTTAGAAAAAGACAAGCGTGCTAAAAAGGTCGTGGCTGCTGCCAAGAAGCTCGATGAAAAGATTGTAGGGGTAGAAGGTAGGTTCTTCCAGAAGATACTTGCGGAAGGAGACCTGAAATCCTTTCGTGCACCTGTCAAGCTCTACAGTCAGCTTGCTCTACTTGGTGGAGATGTTGCCCAAGGTTCTGCTGATTTCCCGCCAACTACCCAGCAGATAGAAGTTCATGAAGTATTGAAAAAGGAATTGGCGGTTGCCCAGAGTAAACTTAAACAGTTGATCCAAAAAGATATCGCTGCTTTCAACACCATGCTCAAAAAGAGAAAGATTAAAACCATCATTACTGATCTCTGAGTAGATTCTTTACAGAAAGTGCGGGTTTGATAAATCAAACCCCTACAAGATAAATCAAGGCCCTACAAGAGAAAAAGGTGTTCTATTAAATTTAAGGGAGGATAGATATGAAATTCAGGGGAAAACGAGCGATCTTATTCGCATTATTAGGGATTTTTGTTTTCTTTTTATGCGATTCCTGCCAAAAAACAGCGAAGAGAAGTGCCGAAACAGCTGCATCCAGGAGCTCTAAGATATTGAAAGAAGTGGGGGGTGATTACATGAATTTCATGCTGGAGGAAAGCATCTACCTTCGAATGAAGCATGGATTAGAGATTCAGGAATTGCCGGATATTACTTTTACGCATGTTAAATACCAGGCTTCTTTTGCAGAATCCATTCTTGAAAGGCTTAATGATGTGAAGGTTGAGGAGCTAAGCCATGAGGAATCAATATCCTTTGAAATTCTAAAATGGGAAGCCCAAAATTTCATAGAGGGGGTAGAGTTTTACTGGTTGTATTTCCCTATTACACCTTATGCTTCTCCTATCCCCATGGTTCATCGGGTATTCACCACTTACCAGTTCAAGGAGGAAAAGGACCTCGATAATTACCTGAATTTACTGAAACTATACCCGCCTTTAATAGAAAGCGTTCAGATTAAGCTGGAAGAACAATTCAAAAAAGGTCTTATCGTCCCAAAAGATGAGCTTGGTTTAGTTGTGCCCTTTTTGGCATCTTTTATTAAAGAAGGACCGCAGAGCCAATTTTATGTGAAGGAGGAAAGGCTGGAGAATTTTGAGCCTGCTCGACAGAAGGAATTTCAACAAGATGTAGTTCAAATCATTAGCTCTAAAATCAAGCCGGCTCTGGAAAATCTGGTTAATTTTATTAAAGCAGATTATCTCGAAAAAGCACCTGAATCAGTTGGGCTCTCTCAGTATCCCAACGGAAGAGAATATTACAGGTATCTTGTCAAAGCCATGACATCTTTAGAACTTAGGCCTGAAGAGATACATCAAATCGGGCTCGAGCATGTGAAAAAAGACAACACAAAAGTTGATGAAATCCGCAAATCCATAGGGTTTGAAGGGACGCTTGATGAGTTTCGTCATTTTCTCAAGACTGACTCCAGGTTTTTTCCTAAAACCCCTGAAGAAATAGGGGAGAGGCTGATTTCCTATATGGATGCCATGAGTAAAAAAATCGATGATTTTTTCCTTAAGGAGCCAAAAGCTCCTTATGGAGTTAAAAGATTAGCTCCGGAGCTAGAAGGTTCAATGACCTTTGGCTACTACCAGCCTCCATCTAAATCTGAACCAAAAGGGTATTATATTTACAATGGTTCAAATCTAGACGAGAGGTCTCTTGTCTGGGCTGAGGGTCTTATTTATCATGAACTTGTCCCCGGCCATCATTTTCATATCGCTTTACAATACGAAAATGAAGCACTTCCCAGTTGGCAGCAAGAAACCGTCCATTCAGCATATACTGAGGGGTGGGCCGAGTACGCCTCATGGCTCGGCCTGGAGATGGGATTGTACCAGGATCCATACAGTCTGTGCGGAAAGTATATGATGGACATGTTTCTTTCTACGAGATTAGTGGTTGATACAGGTATGAATTATCTTGAATGGCCCCGTTCTAAGGCGGTTAAATTCATGAAAGATAATCTCTTGGAATCAGATACACAGATTCATAGTGAAACCTTGCGCTACTCGGTCGACAGTCCCGCTCAAGCCCTTGCTTACAAGCTAGGAAGCCTAAAAATGTTTGAGCTTCGCGAGAAAGCAGAAAAGTCATTAGGGGATAAATTTGATATCCGGAAATTTCATGATGCAATATTGGCTAATGGCTCTATGCCTTTCCCCATCCTGGAGCGGCATATCAAATGGTTCATAGAAAAAGAGCTTTCTATTCCAGAGAAATAAACTTCGACTAAGTGCATGCTGCTACTCATGCCAATAGATTCTCATCTCTTTTGTATTTTAGGAGGAGGAGAAAATGAAGGATAAATACAGGCTTAATATTCCCAGACTTAACATCCTTTCGAGAGACGAGCTCGAGCTAATTCACCTTTCTACTCTTGAGGTTTTAAGAAGGACTGGCGTTGCGGTCAAAGAGCCAAAAGCTGTAGAGATGTTTAAAAAAGGCGGCTGCTATGTTGAAGGGGAAAGGGTTAGAATACCGCCAGATCGTGTGGAATGGACTCTCAGGAACACTCCCCCCAGGATTGCTATGTGTGATCGGAACGGGAATCCGGCGATGTATCTTGAGGAAAACAACGTCTATTTTGGCACAGGTTCAGATACTCCCCATGTTGTTGATCCCTATACAAATGAAAGGAGGCTTGTTGTCCTCAAGGATATTGAGAATGTTTCAAAAGCTGTGGACTATCTTGAGGAGATGAGCTTTATCATGTGCTCAGGGATTGCAAGTGATGTGAATTCAAAAATATCAGATATTTACCACTTTGAAGCCATGGTAAATTACACTGAAAAACCAATTGTTTTTACTTCCTGGAACCTCGAGAATCTAAAGACTATCGTAAAGATGGCTGAGAACGTAGCTGGTGGAGAGGAGAAGCTTAAACTCAATCCCTTCATTGCGCTCTACACAGAGCCAATCTCTCCCTTAACGCTCGGCGAGGAGGCTACTCAAAAACTCATGTATATGGCAGAAAAGTCTCTTCCAGTTGTTTTTACCCCTGCTGTGATTACTGGGGGAACCGGGCCCGTGACTATTGCCGGAGGACTTATTCAGGGGAATGCCGAGATACTTGCCGGCTATGTCCTTGCCAATCTCATAAATAAGGGCGCTCCTTTTATTTATGGTGGAGGCGTTGTGGCTATGGATATGGCCACCACCCTTCTGAGCTATGCTTCTCCTGAGTTTATGCTGGCGACATCTGCCCTAACTGATATGGCAAGATATTACAGACTCCCCATGTTTAGCTTTGCAGGATGTTCTGACTCCAACATTTACGATCAGCAGGCATCTTTGGAAGGATCATTATGGATTTTACTTTCTTCACTAAATGGAGGAAATCTAGTTCATGATGTGGGGTATATCAACAATGGGTTGACTACCTCTTTTGAGCAGCTTGTTGTCTCCAATGAAGTCATAGGAATGGTAAGACGCATAACCCAGGGCTTTGAGATAAATGAAGAAACCATGGCGCTTGATTTGATGGACGAGATTGGTCCTGGTGGCGAATTTCTTACGAGCGAGCACACCCTGAAACATTTTAAGGAAAACTGGTTTCCTGATTTAATTTGGAGATTTCCTTACGAAAGATGGGAAAAAAAGGGCAAAAAGGATTTAGGAACAAGGGCAAACGAAAGAGCAAGATATATATTAGAAAATCATCATCCCAAACCTCTTGAGAAAAACCTTAAAGCGGAGCTGAGAAAGCTTGTTAAATCAATGGATAAATAATTCTTTTTCCTGAGGGATTTTGATTCATCATACCCTAGCTTAATAATATTATAGGGATTTGATTCATCAAACCTATTATGTCATTGCGAACGACCGAAGGGAGCGTGGCAATCTGATAGGAAAAAAAGAGGACAGAATAGGCTGGTCCTAAAAAAGAGATAGAAATAAGATATTTGAAATGAAGGAAAGAGAGAGTTGGACTACAAGATTTGCTTTTATTCTGGCTACGCTCGGATTTTCAGCCGGGATAGGGAATCTCTGGCGATTTCCTTATTTGGCAGGAAAGTACGGTGGGGGCATCTTCTTGGCCTTTTATCTGCTCGTAGTATTTTTTGTCGCAATCCCTCTTTTCTCGATTGAAATTACTTTGGGCAAGGCAACCAGAAAAGATCCTGTCGGCGCCTATAGGGCCCTTGCTCCAAAATCATATTGGTTCTTGAACGGATATCTGAATGTAGTCACCATGATCATTATAGCTGGTTATGCTTCGATAATTGTCGGGTCCATATTTGCATATATTTTTAAAACAGCGACAGGAGTTTTTTCTGGAATGTCCTCTGAACAGACAGCGATTTATTATGGAGAATTTATCTCAAACAAGTATGAAGTTATATTATGGACTCTAATCACAATCGGTATCCTGGTATTCGTTCTCAGGCGGGGCCTCAATAAAGGCATAGAAGTAGCAAATAAAATTATGATGCCCTCATTGTTTTTTGTCTTGATTATTTTAATAATTCGAGCCTTGACTTTACCTGGTATCTCAGAAGGATTGAAATTCTATCTAAAACCAGATATTACTAAATTCACTTGGGAAGGAGCTTTAGCTGCTATCGGACAGACCTTCTTTGCCATTGGAGTAGCCATGGCTGCTGGTTTGGTCTATGGAAGCTATCTTCCACGAGGAAGTAAGCATGTTGTTTCTAATGCAGGCATTATCGCCGTCTCGAGCACTTTGATTGCCTTCATGGCTGGGCTGATTATCTTTCCCAGTGTCTTCGCATTTTCTCTTGACCCGGCTGCAGGGCCAGGTCTCACGTTTATAACAATGCCCAATGTTTTCAATCAAATGCCAGCAGGCAATCTATTCGGGACTCTCTTCTACATACTGTTTTTTCTAGCAGCGCTTACTTCATTCATAGGCGCCTATGAAGCAATTATTGCCTGGCTCAGAGACCAGTACAGAATTCCAAGAGAAAGGGGAGTTTGGATCACTGCTTCTGGAATTCTAGGAATAGCATTAATCTCAGCTTCTTCCACAAAATTTTTTGACCTCGCTGATTATGTAGCAAATAATATCTTTCTCATCCTGGGGGCTCTGCTTATGGCAATATTTGTAGGGTGGGTTTGGAGAATCCCGAACTTTGCCAAAGAGGCAGGAATAAAATCTGAAAAAGCGTTTGGAATATGGTCTTTTCTCATAAAATATCTTGCCCCTATAGTCATCATAATCACATGGCTTACACAATTAGGGATAATCAATAAAATAAGGAATCTTTTGGAATGATATTGAACCATACACTCGCGCGCGGCCAAATGGAATGTGGTAATTAATTAAGAAAGATGAAAATTTTCTTTTCATTTCTGCGATTTATCAATAACATGTTTGCATAAAATAAAATGCATAAAAACTGCATGAGATTAGCAAGGAGGTGTGACATGGAATCCAAACCATCACTTTCTAAGATTTTATCCTTCGCCCTGCTGGTTATTTTTGCCTCATTAAACCTCCAGATTCAGGCCTCAGCAGAGATACAAAGCAAGTCTTCTTCACCTGAGATTGAAATGGCTGTCGATGAAGAATACACGCGCTTGATAAAGGAAGCTACGACCAAACCTGAATTTCTTAGCCCTCTAACTAGCTATCTTCCCCAAGCTGAAGGGGTGCCCACTCCCAAGGATGTTCTGGGCTATATTGCCGGCGCTCCTGGAAAATTGACCTACTACGAGGACATCCTCAAGTATATGAATGCGCTGGCAGAAGCATCACCCAATGTTCAGGTTTTCCCGATAGGCAAAACTTCAGAAGGTAGGGAAATGATTATTGTCGCTGTTGCTAACAAAGATACAATGAGTGATCTTCAAGAATACAAGGATTTCCTGGCTAAGCTGGCTGACCCGCGCCTGGTGAAAACAGAGCAAGAAGCAGAGGCCATAATTGCCAAGGCAAAACCCATATATTGGCTGACTGGTAACCTCCATTCGGGTGAAACCGGGGCAGCTGAAGTCTCGATGGAGCTGGCTTATCGTTTGGCTGTCGATGAGAGCCCTGTCATTAAGAAGATAAGAGATAATATGATAGTCCTGATCACACCCTCGATGGAGCCAGACGGGCATGATAAACACACGGATTGGTTTTATAAATATAACAAGGATGTTAAAGATTACAGCAAGATAAGCCGTGTCCCTTACTGGGGCAAGTACACCTTCCACGATAATAACCGGGATATGATCTGCATTTCTCAGCCAGAGATGGAGAATGGGGCAAATGCCTACTTTGACTGGCATCCTATTGTGGTCCAGGATAACCATGAGTCTATAGCCTTTCTGTATGTTTCTTCAGGAACCGGTCCCTATAACCGCCACTATCATCCCAGTGTTACCTCTGAATGGAACTTGATAGCCTGGTGGGAGGTCACCAGACTTACCTCTTACGGCATGCCCGGAGTCTGGACTCACGCCTTCTGGACAGGATGGGCTCCCAACTACTGGGGTACGATTGCCGGCAATCATCATGGAATAATTCGCTTCTATGAAACCTTCGGCAATTCCATCGGCAATACTATGGAGAGAGATTTAGGAGAAGGCAGGCGCAGGGTTACTTCAAGGGAATGGTACAGACCTCTACCTCCTTACAAGAAAGTGCTCTGGTCATTGAGGAACAACGTCAATTACCAGCAGACCGCTGACCTAGAAGCCTTCTACTTCGTGGCAGCTAATAAGGAGTATTTCCTGAAAAACTTCTGGAAAAGGGGATTGAGTTCTTATGAAAAAGGAAAGAATGAACCACCCTATGCCCATATCATCCCTTCAGGACAAAAGGACCCTGTGGACACGGCTAACCTTGTGAATGTCCTCTTGAAACAGAGGATTGAGGTCCATCAGGCAAAATCCCCCGTAAAGGTCAAGGATGGCGAGTTTCCTGCCGGATCTTATGTGATCAGGATGGACCAGCCTTACTGCACTCTCGCTCAAAACCTTCTGGAGAGACAGAAGTATCCCGATGATGCACCTCGTGCTTATGATGACACAGGATGGACTCTCGGACTCCATATGGATGTAAAGACTTTTGAGATAAAAGATAAATCCATTTTTAATGTTCCCGTAGTTCCTGTTACTAAACCGGTGAAGGCTAAGGGGGAAGTCGTTGGCGGAAAGGCAGCCGGAGCCTATATTATTAACAACACTGCCATAAACACTCTACTCCCTGCTCGATTAAGACTAAAGGATTTTAAAGTCCTGGCTGCAGATGTTCCCTTTAAGATTAAAAAGAAAAATTTTAATCCAGGTTCGATGATAATCCCTATCTCCGGAGCTTCAGCAGGAATTCATCAGGCTGTCCAATCTGTAGCCGAAGAGTTAGGGCTTGAGGTCGTTAGTTCTAAGAAAATCCCTGATGTCAAAACTCATGACCTGGATATTCCCCGTGTAGCCATATATCATACCTGGTTCTCCGCTCAAGACGACGGCTGGGTCAGGTTTGCTTTTGACGACCTGGGAATTCCGTTTGCCATGATACACAAAGACCATCTCAAGCAAGGCAACCTCAAGGATAAATACGATGTCATAATCTTCAGCAATTGCCGAGGAAGGAAAGGAGCCGATATCGTAAACGGTATAGATCCTGAGGAGCGGGGTCCTCTAACTTTTGTCAAAACCCAAGAATTCAAACATCTAGGTCTTCCTGATTCCTGTGAAGACATCACTGGCGGCATGGGGCTGGAAGGAGTGAGCAATCTCCAGAAGTTTGTCAAGGATGGAGGTCTGTTAATCGCTCTCCACAATCCTGTTAGGATAGCTGTAGATTACGGCCTGGTGAGAGGAATCAATATTTTCAATACAAGCTCCAAATTCTACAATCCTGGCTCTCTGCTTCAGGGCGAAGTTGTAAATGGCAAGCATCCTATCTCCTACGGTTTTGACAAGAAGATGCCCATCTTCCGCAGTCAATCAGGCCCACTACTCAGGGTCGAAGAGGAAAAGGAAAAGTTTGTGGTTCTTCGTTACGCTAAAGAAGGTGATGTCTGCCTCAGCGGAATAGTGAAAAGCCAGGGTGAGATAAAAGGAAAGGCTGCAGTACTCGATATCCCAGTCGGTAAGGGACATATAGTCCTTTTTACCTTCAATCCTTTCTGGCGTGACCTAAGCCATGGAAGCTATATGTTCGTTTTTAACGCCATCCTCAACTACAACGACCTCGCTGCAGGTTTAGAAGAGTAAATATCGTTATTGTGACGAGCCAAGAAGATTCCTTTGGTTTACTCGGAACAGACAGGGCAACCTCATGCTTTAAACATAAAAAAAGGGACAGGCTACTTTTTTATAAGGGATAAGAAAGGAAGACAGGCTACTTAAGTCAATTTTAAAACGAGTATTATGTCCCCAAAATTCTTTGAATAGTATTTTCCCTGAGAAATTAGATATTCAGAAGGAGGAGGAGAGATGAGACCTAAAAAACATCTAAGGATATTGTTCATGGTTTTTAGCGTGGTTTTCTTGGCGTTCTTTACCTTAAAATCGTCTGGAAATTCCGAAGAACTCTTTAACGAGGAGTTATTGAAAAATTTCAAGTACCGGAATCTTGGCCCTTTTAGGAGCGGGTCCTGGATAACTGATTTTGCTGTCCCTGAATCTCCGCCCGAAGCACATCTGTACACTTTCTATGTTGCCACAAGAAACGGCGGTCTGTGGAAAACAACAAACAACGGCACTACATTCGAGCCCATTTTTGATGATCAGGAAGTGATTTCGATAGGAGATGTTGCCCTGGCTCCCTCAAATCCGGATATTGTCTGGGTGGGGACCGGAGAAGCTGCCAATGCCCGGAGTTCCTACTGGGGAGATGGCGTCTACAAATCTACAGATTCAGGAAAGACCTGGAAAAACATGGGCTTGAAAGATTCACACCATATCGGAAGAATTGTCGTTCATCCCAAAAATCCTGATATCGTGTATGTTGCAGCCATGGGTCACCTCTTTTCTTCAAACGAAGAACGTGGTGTCTTTAAAACGATTAATGGGGGTAAAACATGGGAAAAAGTCCTTTACATAAACGAAAAAGTAGGAGTTATAGATGTTGCTCTGAATCGTGATAATCCCGATATACTGTATACTGCAGCCTACGAAAAACAAAGACTACCTTGGCATTTTGAAGAAGGGGGGCCAGGGAGTGCTATCTATAAAACCACTGATGGCGGAAAAACCTGGGCTAAATTAGGAGGTGGACTTCCCACCGGTAAAATCGGGCGTATAGGACTCGATATCTACCGGAAAAATCCGGACATAGTCTATGCAGTTATCGAGAATGCCAATAAGCGGCCGCCAACAAAAAAAGAGATTGAACAGGATCGCAGCCGAGGGCTGAAGCCTCAGGATAGGATTTTTGGCGGAGAGGTATACCGTACCGAGGATGCCGGAAAGACCTGGGTTAAAATGAATTCGCTCGAAGACAATGTGGGAGGCAAAGCAGCCTATTCTTTCTGCCAGATCAGGGTTGATCCCAATAATGACAAGAATGTATATGTTACGAGTATCTGCCTTGCTAATTCTGATGACGGCGGAAAGACATGGAGTGATGTAAACTGGCCGCCGAGAAAAATGTTTAGCCGATGCTTTGGCGATGTTCGTACTTTATGGGTAGACCCACATAATTCAAATCGTATCCTTATGGGAAGTGATGGCGGCGTGCACATTTCTTACGATAGAGGAAAAACATGCGATTACTACGACAATCTTCCCCTAGCACAGTATTATGCGATCGGCGTGGATATGGAAGAACCTTATAATGTGTATGGTGGGCTTCAGTGCCATGAGTCCTGGAAGGGTCCGAGCAACAGCTGGTCTGGCCGGATAACGCTTGAGGATTGGGTTACTGTCGGCAGCGGTGACGGAATGTACAACCAGGTCGACCCCAACGACAGCCGTTGGCTCTACAATACATCTCAATTCGGAGGCCATCATCGTGTCGACCAGAAACTAGGTACCCGGACGAATATCCAACCGAGAAGAGAAGAGGGTAAGCCTCCTTACAGGTTTAATTGGTGTCCTCCTGTCCATATTTCGCCACATAACAGTGAAATTATTTATGCAGGGACTCAAGTTTTACTCCGTTCCATGCATCGCGGTGATAACTGGCAGGAAATAAGCCCTGACCTGACTGAAAACGATGCAGTAAAGATCGCAGGGAGAGGGCATATCCAGTACTGCACCATAACCACAATTTCAGAATCTTCAGTTACTCCTGGTGTAATCTGGGTCGGAACGGATGACGGAAAAGTCTGGCTCACAAAAGATAGCGGCACAACATGGAATGAGATGACTAAAAAGATAGCAGGTGTGGGAGGACCGGAAAACTACTGGGTAAGCAGGGTATTTGCTTCAAATTTCGAGGCAGGAACAGCCTATGTCTCCAAGTCCGGATACCGCAGGGATGATTTCAGGCCTTTCCTCTTCAAAACCTCTGATTTCGGAAGGACCTGGACATCTATCGCTGCTAATCTTCCTGATAGGCCGATCAATGTTATCTTTGAAGACCGGAAGAACCGGAATCTTCTCTTTGCAGGCACAGATAATGGTGTTTATGTCTCGATTGATGGTGGGGCGAGATGGGTGAGGATGAGGAATAATATGCCAACAGTTGCGGTCCATGACTTGCTGGTTCATCCTCGTGAGAATGACCTTGTTGTGGGAACTTATGGACGGGGAATATTCATAACGGATATCACTCCGCTTCAGGAGATGAATGAAAAGGTCCTGGAAGAAGAAATCTTTTTATTTAAAGTAGAGCCAAAAGTGCAGTGGATGGCCCACACCTATGGAGGAAATTATAATCTATACGGCCATAGGCATTTATCGACTCCCAACGAGCCTGACGGGGTAGTGATAAATTATTACCTCAAAGACGAAGTAAAAAAGAAAGTCAAGATTACTATCACTGATCCGTATGGGAAAATTATTAGCCAGCTTGAAGGTAAAACGAATGCCGGGATAAATAGTGTGATCTGGAACATGCGCCGTCAGCCGACAAAACAGGAAGCCGCTCAGATGCGGAGAAGGCGACGCGGAATTCTAGTGCCGCCAGGCAAATATGTGGTCATCCTTGAGGAGGGTGATAAAAAATTGACTCAAAAAGCGCTTATAAAAAAAAGAGCCGGTTGGACAATCGGACCCAAAACAAGTGAATCCCTGGGTGCTAATAGATAATCTCTCTTTTATTGTAAGCTTATCATACTATGTAATTTATTTAATTGACTCTAATTTCATTTATTGATATTCTTTTGCCACGCTAGTTAAGAGGGAAAATAGTGGCAATTAAGTGCTCCGAATGCCAGTTTGATAATCCCGAAGACACGCGCTTTTGCGGTAACTGTGCAGCACCTCTTAAGCCTGACAAAGATATCAAGGTTTCTCCCACCAAGACACTCCAAACGCCCATAAGAGAATTCAGCGAAGGAAGTACTGTCGCCTATAAGTATGAGATCATCGAAGAGTTGGGCAAGGGAGGTATGGGAGTCGTTTACAAAGCAAAGGACACAAAACTCAAACGTACTGTTGCCCTTAAATTTCTCTCACCCGAGCTAACCCGCGACAAAGAGGCTAAAGAGCGATTCATACACGAAGCTCAGGCAGCCTCTGCCCTAGATCATCCCAACATTTGCACTGTGCACGAAATCGATGAAGACCAAGGACAAATGTTCATTTCTATGGCTTACATCGAAGGACAAAGTTTGAGGGAGAAAGTAAAGGCAGGTCCACTGAAGCTGGATGAAGCCCTGGATATAGCTATACAGGTTGCCCAAGGTATGCATGAAGCGCACGAGAAAGGAGTTGTTCATCGAGATATAAAGAGCGCCAATATTATGGTGACAGCCAAGGGTCAGGCAAAGATTATGGATTTTGGAGTTGCCAAGCTAGCAGGTCAGACCAGGTTTACCAGGACTGGCGCCACTATGGGAACAGTCGCTTACATGTCACCAGAGCAGGCTCGAGGAGAAAAAGTCAATCATCGAACAGATATCTGGTCCCTGGGAGTAGTCCTTTATGAAATGGTTATCGGGCAATTGCCTTTTAAAGGAGACCATGAGCAGGCCGTGATGTACTCCATTTTGAATGAAGAGCCAGAGCCCATGACTGGCTTGCGAACCGGAGTCCCGACGGAGTTGGAGCGGATAGCAAACAAGGCCTTGACCAAAGACCCCGCTTCCCGCTACCAGCATGCGGATGATATGCTGGTTGATCTAAGATCACTAAGAGATAATATAACTGCTTTCTTAAAATCTCCCCTGGTGACGGTTCCAGCAATCTCGAAGCCTCAGCCTAAACGATGGAAGCGCATGCTGCCTTGGGGCATCGCTGCCCTTATGACGATCATGGCTGCTATTGCTTTACAGAAATTGGAGGTCATTACATCCTCAACAGGGGGAGATGTAACACGCTTCGCCCTGGCAATCCCGCCGAGCCAACGGCATGTGGCCCTTACTGGTCCGGGAATAGCTCTTTCGCCCGATGGTAAAAATCTTGTATACACTGGACAAGGAAAGGTGACCAACCAGCTCTATGTGCGTAAGATGGATCAGCTCGATGTAAGTCCTATACCTGGTACAGAAGGCGCCTATACTCCATTTTTCTCGCCTGACAGTCAATGGGTCGGATTTTTCGCTGGAGGCAAGTTGAAGAAGGTATCAATTAAGGGAGGACCACCACTTACAATATCTGAGGTCTCGGGAGAGCCCCGAGGGGCGACCTGGGGGCAGAACGATATAATCATAATCGGTTCAAGCTCTGGACTCTTAAAGGTCTCATCTTCAGGAGGTATCCCGCAAAATATTACTACACCCAACGCTGAAAAAGGTGTGTTCGGTCATCGTTGGCCGGGAATTCTTCCCGGTGGCAAGGCAGCTCTGTTTACATTATGGAGAGGAGATCTAGAAAACACAGGCATTGGACTGGTCGACCTTGAGACAGGCGAGGTGGAGCAGCTTCTTGAAGGGGGTGTTTGCCCTCGCTATGCACCCACGGGGCACATTGTATACGCTGGCGCTGACGGATCGCTTCTGGCTGCACCGTTTGATATTAAAAAACTCGATGTGGATGGTCCTGTGATATCGATCTTGGGGAGCATTAATGTCAAAACTGGAGGGGCCGCAAATTTCACGTTTTCTCATAGCGGATTACTAGCATATTTCAGAGGACCCGTATCCAATCGGCAGATTGTCAGGTTAGATCGCCAAGGGAAAGAGCAGTCTTTGACTAAGGAGCTGCGTTATTTTCAAGCCCCTAGTATCTCGCCCGACGGAAAGCGAGTGGCAGTTGGAATTTCCCATGAAGGGAAGCAGGACATCTGGATTTATGAGTTGGAACATGGCCCTCTAACAAGACTAACTTTTGAAGGGTCCAACTTGTACCCCTCATGGACACCGGATGGCAGGCGAGTTGCGTTTTCCTCAAACAGATCTGGGACGTTCGATCTATATTGGAAACAAGCGGACGGAAGCGGAGCTGCCGAACCACTGCTTACAGCCGAATTTGATCAGTTTGATATCTCATTTTCAGCCGACGGCAAACTGCTGGTCTACAGAGAAGTCCATCCCGACACAGGTAGAGACATCTGGATTTTACCTCTTGAAGGCGAACGAGAGCCGCGGCCTGTTCTTAAGACTTCCTTTAACGAATATACGCCGATGCTTTCTCCTGATGGCCGCTGGCTTGCTTATACGTCGGATGAATCAGGAATAAACGAGATCTATGTGAGCGATATTTCAGACTCCGAAGGTGGCAGGTGGCAGGTATCGACAGGCGGAGGAACAGAGCCGTTGTGGTCAAGGGACGGGCGCGAGTTGTTCTACCGTAGCGGGAATAACATTATGGTAGCTTCTATCGAGAAGGAGCCCATATTTAAAGTGCAGACAAGGAATGTTCTTTTTGAAGACGTTTACATAAGATGGCGAACCCGTACTGCTTATGACATCCATCCTGACAATGAGCGTTTCGTGATGCTCATGGAGCCTCAAGAAACGTCGTCGGAAATGATTATTGTCTTGAACTGGTTTGAAGAATTAAGGCGTCTAGCTCCTGCAGAAAAGTGATGAGAATGGAGTAATCTCCTCTTTTTCAGTTAGGAGGCCGTCCCCTTATAATTAATGTAACAAAAAAGCACTCACAAAACATCATCATAGAAGCATTGCACTCCTTAATCTAACAGGTTATTATTGATAATTATTGTAAACCTTTATACAGGCATTCCCGTCTAATAGGAGGAAAGAAGAAAGAGATGGTTCAAGATGAGCAGGTTCTCGTGGACCGAATTTCCAGTGGTGACAGTGCGGCTTTTCAGGAATTTGTGGAGCGTTATAAGAAGAAAATATATTACATTGCTTATGATATCACGGGAGACCATGACGATGCAGAAGATATCTCCCAGGAGGTATTGATTAAAGTGTTCCGTTCACTTAAGACTTTTCGCCGAAATGCCAAGATAAGTTCCTGGCTTTATCAGATCTCGGTCAACGCCAGTATTGACTTGCTCCGTAAGAAATCCTCGAAACCTGTGAAATCAATGGATGATATAGAAAGAGCGGATATTCAGGAGAATCTTCCGGGAAGCTCAAACTTTTCCCAAAATCCTGAACGAAGCGCAGAGGACCTTATAATTCAGAGACATATATCTGAGGCGCTCCAGAAAGTCACTCCAAAGGAGCGTTCAGTATTTGTGATGCGCCATTATAACGAACTAAAGATAAGAGAAATTGCAGAAATTTTAAACATCTCTCCAGGAACAGTAAAAGCTCTTTTTTATCGTGCCATAAGAAAACTCCGCAAAGAGCTTTCATTTTATCTGGGTAATCCTGGATTGGAGGTTTCAAATGAGTGATTGCAAAAAATGTCAGGATTTGTTTTGCGAAGCGTTCTATGAAGAATTAAACGCCGAGCAAAAGAATTTCGTTAAAAGTCATATTAGCGTCTGCGAAGGGTGCGAATCTGAATATGATGAGATGGCCTCCACTCTTAAGATTATGGAAAAAAGAGCCCGACCTGAACCCGAGCAAGCCTACTGGAATGGCTACTGGAATAAGCTCGCAACAAGGATGGAAGAGGAGAAAAGCCTGGCGCCGAAGAAAGAATCATGGTGGCGCTCCTTTGGCCGTGCTTTTACTTTAGCCCCAAAGTGGGCTTTTCAGACGGCTGCCGCTCTTCTGCTTGTGGTTTTAGGAATTTACATCGGCAGAATGATTTTTTATCCTTCTCCGTCCGAAGTTCAACAGGCCCGGCAACTGCCAACCGTTTCCTCTCAGGTTGAACCAAGTCCAGAGTTTATTCACCGTGCCCAAAATTATATCGAGCGCTCAAAGCTTATACTCCTAGCTTTGATCAATTTTGACCCAGAAACAGAAGATCCATATGCCTTAAACCTTCCTTATCAACAGCAAGTATCAAGAGAGCTGGTAAGCGAGGCAAGCTTTCTTAAGCAAGGAATTGCTGATTCTGACCAGAGGCATTTACAGGATCTGATCACAGACCTTGAGGTTATCCTACTCCAGATTGCCAACCTTGAGTCAGAACATGATTTCGAGGCTATAGAACTCGTTAAAAAAGGAGTGGATAGCCGAGGGATTCTACTGCAGATTCATGTCACAGATTTCCACCAGTCAACAAAAATCAAAGATAAAACGAAGCCGTCCACAACGGCATCAGACATATTCCTAAATATGTAAAAATGGAGAATAAAATGACTGTAAGAATATCGCGTATTCCCCTGATAATCTCAATCTTTCTGGTTTCCTTTAGTTTTATATCTCCTGCATTAAGTGCAACCAGTGTGCAGGAGAAGGATGCCATAGCCTACAAGCAGGCTTATAACCTTATCCTCGAAGAGAAATGGGAGGAAGCCAACAATGCCTTGGCTGAATTCATTCGCAAGTATTCTCGAAGCGCCTGGGTAGACGATGCCCGATTCTGGCAGTGTTATGCGATAGAAAAATTGGATCATGAACTGGAGGAAGTTTATCATTGCTACCAAGGTTTCATCAGGTCTTTTCCAAAAAGCAAATGGGTCGATGATGCTAAAGCCAACATCATAAGAATCGCCCGCCGGTTGGCTGAAAGGGGGATGCCAGAGTATGAAACCATCATCAAATCATTGGAAAAGGACTCGGAGCTAGAAATAAAGCTGGCTGCTCTTCATGCCCTGGAGGATATGGGCGATTTACATGCGGTTGAAACTCTTTTTAAGCTTTACGACAGTACCCCAGACAGCAGGTTACGAAACCGCATTATTAACATTCTCGAAGATATCGGATGCGATTTATCGTGTGCCAAATTGAGAGAAATCGCTCTTAAAGATAAAAATCCACGGCTCCGGATAAAAGCGCTCAATTCTATAGGTGATTTAGCTGACAGTGAATCTGCTGAGGTTCTGATGAAAATCGCTCGGACAGACCCTGACCTTAGAATAAGAAAAGCTGCTTTTAATGCGTTAGAAGAAATGAATCATCCGGATATTGTTCCTTTTCTAACTGAGACTGCCATAACAGAAAAGGACGCCTCCATTGCTAAAGCAGCCGTGCATGCTCTTGAAGATATAGACAGCGAGGAAGCTCTTCCTGCTTTAAAGAAAATAATGAAGGAAGCCAAATCTATGGAAGCACGAAAAGCCGCTCTCCTCGAAATAGATGATATTGAAGACCCAGAAGCAGTTTCTATGCTGAAGGAGGTCGCTTTGCATGATAGCGACCTTAAGCTCCGCCGGGATGCTATTAACGCTTTGGGAGACATCGAAACTAAAGAGTCCCTCGAGGCGCTAAGAGATATCCTTCACGATGCAAAAGAAGCCGTTCTTATAAAAGCAGCAATTAATGCTGTGGAGGACCATGAAGGCATGGTGGCAGCAGAAATTCTATACGAAACAGCTATCACCGTTGAAGAGGAAGCCCTGGCAAAGGCGGCAGTTGATGCTCTTGAAGACGTGTTTGAAGAAGACGATCCCAGAATGCTTCTTGATATTTATAAAAAGTCAAAATTTTCCTCAGTACGCAAAGCGGCTTTGAATGCTATCGAAGATATGGCAGAGGCAGCGTCCATCCCAGCTTTAGGTCAGATCTTGAAGGAAGAGAAAGACCCCGAGTTACGGAGGATGATCGTTCGTGTCCTGGGCGAGACAGAAAGCGATGATGCGGTTCCCATACTGCTTAAGTTGGCCCTGGAAGACAAAGATTACAAAGTGCGAGCCGAAGCTGTCTCAGCCCTTGCAGATATAGATAGCCCAAAAAGCCGGGCTGCATTGGTAGAAATCCTCAAGAAAAAATAGCAGAGGTTTGATTTATCATATAAAAAAGGGGACAGGCTACTTAAAATTGTAGCTTGTTCCTTTTTTTTATATGTGTAAAATTATTGCTTTTTGTAGGGAATTGATTCATGTAGGGGTTTGATTTATCAAACCCACCTTATTAAAAATGTCGTTTCTTGTGTAGGGGTTTGATTTATCAAACCCACCTTTAATATATAAAAAAGGGGATAGGCCACTTTAAAAAGGTCGCCTATCTTTCTATTTTTTTATGTAGGATTTTGATTCATAAAACGCATTACTCGATTAGAACGTATATAGAACTAGCGGGTTTAAAGAAATAATTTACCTAATTATCTTCTCTCCTAGCATTTCAACGGAGAACCATTAAAGCGAAAAGAACAGATTGGAATACATAAAGATAACAGGTCAAAAGGTGCTTCTTCAAAAGGGCACGTTGAAAAAGTATCGACTTGCGGCATTCTGTTGGTTTCGTTAGTTACTCAATATCTGTTTGGAGGATCAGATAACATTATTACTTTCTGTATTCAATAATTACACCTATCCAAGTAGCAATTGAGTCAAGCAGATGTTTTTCCTGTGGAAGAAAGGGTTGATATTTATTATGTAATGGAGAGGGAAGTAAATACACTTCTAGCACACCGATTCGCTTTTTACCTTGGCGAATGAACGCAGTTTGTTTCAATTTAGTTTCACAAAAATTTGAAGTGCGGTACTCGTTCCCCCTCAGTAACAATCGTACACAAGTAGCTTCTGGATATTGCCACCCGTTTGGCATTATGTTAATGATATCAACTAATATCTGTTGGAGCAAATCATTGGGGCTAACTAATCTTGTTGATATTGCATAAAGGCAATCAAGTTCTTTAGCTCGCTCGCTGAGTTCATGGGTTCGCCTGCGCAGAGCTCCTTCAAGCCATTTGTATTCAGAGATGAGGTTTTTCATATGTTGAATTTGCTCATGCGCTTCTTTGAGTGCGTCGAGCAACTCAGCTTTGGAAATAGAATTGGCGTCTTTTTTTTGGGAGGATTTCAATTCTCGCTTCCTTCCAGAAAATTGTCAATTATATCATGCTATTATTAACAATCATGGAAAGATCCCTCTCTCTTTATAGACTGTCTCTAGTCTTGATATAGCAACAATGTGGGCAGCTGTGCGCCAATCAACTTTGAACTTTTCAGCCGTATCTCGGACGCGCTCATAAGCATCCACAATCATCTTATGGAGCTTATAATCTACTTCATCAAGATCCCAGAACTCGCTACGTTTGTTCTGGAGCCACTCGAAGTAACTCACGATGACTCCTCCTGAATTACATAGGATGTCAGGTATTATGTCAATCTTTTTACGTTGCAATACTTTATCACCTTCTGGATCTGTTGGTCCATTGGCGCCTTCGGCAACGAGCTTAACATTCAGCATCTCTGCTGTCTCAGCCGTGATTTGGTTTTCTAAGGCAGCAGGTATAAATATATCAGCTTTAGTGGTAAAGAAAGTCTCGTGATCAATCGGCTTTGCTTTTGGATAATCAAGTACTCCGCCGTGTTCCTTAACATACTCTGCAAGGTTTTCAGGATCGATGCCTTCTTTATTAAGAATTACACCTGTTATATCTTCAACAGCAATAAGCTTAGACCCATTTTTTCCCATCAAACGTGCTGCCCAAGAGCCCACATTTCCAAATCCTTGAACCGTGTACGTGGCCCCCTTCAAGTTAAACCCGTGATCTTTTGCCCATTTTTCGATAAGGAAAACTATACCCTGACCTGTTGCTTTATAACGTCCCTGGCTTCCACCTGCTTCGATGGGCTTGCCCGTAACAACATGAAGACAACGATTCCTCTCATTCGGGGCTACCGTCGACATATAAGTGTCCAAAATCCAGGCCATGATCTGAGGGTTCGTATTTACGTCAGGTGCAGGAATATCATACTCAGGCCCGATATTGTTACCTAAAGCAAATGTGAAGCGCCGAGTAATTTTCTCTAGCTCCTCTATACTGTAATCTGCTGGATCAATCTGGAGTCCTCCTTTTGCACCGCCAAAGGGGATATTAGTAATTGCTGTCTTCCACGTCATCAGGGTTGAAAGTGCACGTATTTCATCGATATCAACTAAGGGATGGAAGCGCAATCCGCCTTTGAAAGGACCCAGTGCGTTGTTATGCTGCACTCGATACCCGGTTAACATTGTAACTCTCCCACCATCCATTTTGACCGGAAAATGAACAACAAGCTCGTTCGTTGTCTCTGCCAAGATTTTACAAATGTCACGGTCAAAATGAACAATGTCTTCTGCTTTTTCAAGTTGATTGAGGACATTCTCATAAAGATTAGTTTTTTTCTTTGCTAAAGCTTTGTAATATACGCAACGCCACACTCCGCTTTCTGGTTTTGTAATGCCGCAAATATCACTGAGCTCACAATGCCTGCATAATCCTCTCAACTCACTTTCTTCTTCGAGACCAGGTCTACCATGCTGGAAATACAATAATTTCCATTCCTTGGTTGTTGAAATAGGCGTCAGTCCTTTACTATTTTTTTTGCTCTGGTTGTTTTTTTTCATTGTTATCTCCTTTCGCAAGAATCTAATTTGCATATTTTGTGCCAATCGTGTGGTTACAAATAGGAAGCGACTATATTTTAGTGGTGAGATAAGGCTGAATGCATAACCTGCTGAAAAAGAAGGAGTTATTTGAAAGGGATATTTCAAGTGAGATTGAAATTTACTTAATTGGCATAGTAAGGAATATGAAGAGAATCGGGGAGATTTGTACCAGCGGGGAGAATCTCTCCTAAAAAAGAATTATAGGGAAGAGGAGGGCATGTCTATTTTTTTTAACTTTTCCCGCAAAGTTTTGCGGTCGATCCCGAGTATCTCTGCTGCCTTTGTTTTATTGTTTCCGACGCTCGCCAATACGCTGAGGATATATCCGGCCTCCACGGCAGCTAAAGTTCGATTGGGCCCGACTCCTCTGAGAGCTGAGAAACGCATGAGTGGAGGAAGGTCAGGAACATCTATAATATCTTCTTCAGACATGATTACAAGTCGCTGGATTATATTTTCTAATTCTCTTGCGTTGCCAGGCCAGTTATAGCTCTTTAAAACTTGAAGGGCATTTTCAGAAAACCGCGGCTTTGGTTTTCCAAACTCTTTGGCAAATTTGATTGCAAAATGCTGGACTAACAAAAGGATGTCTTCCTCTCTTTCCCGAAGAGGAGGAATATCAATAGTAATTACATTTAGGCGGTAGTATAAATCTTCACGAAACACTCCTTTTTTTACAAGACTGAGTAAATCTTTGTTGGTTGCAGCAATAATCCTCACATCCACTTTTTGTGGATGCCTTTCTCCGACCATAAAAACTTCTTTATCTTGGAGAACGCGGAGGAGCTTGACCTGCATCGATAGACCTGTCTCACTTATTTCATCAAGAAAAATGGTACCTCCTTCGGCAGTTTGAAAGAAGCCAGCCCTGCTTGCCGCTGCCCCAGTAAAAGCACCCTTTACATACCCAAAAAGCTCACTTTCAAGTAATGTCTCTGGAATACCTCCGCAATTTATTGGCACAAACGGAGCAGAAGTGCGCGGACTATTATAATGAATGGCTCTGGCCACAAGCTCTTTTCCTGTTCCACTCTCTCCAGTTATGAGAATTGTGGCCGAACTCGATGCTGCCTTCTTGATGGCACTCAAAACCTTATGCATGGCTTTCGATTCACCTATAAGACCGTGACGAATGGAAGGAAGCTTACGGATTTTCTTTTGAGCAGCTTTGCGCACGCGCAACTTATCGAGAGCATTCTTGACAGCAGACAAGAGTTCCTCATCTGTAAAAGGCTTGGCGAGATATTCCTCAGCTCCGGATTTAACTGCTTCGATTGCACCCTCGATCGAAGGATAACCCGTAATCATCATCACTTCAGTATCTTTGAAGTTCTCCTGGATATGCCTCACGAGACTAAGGCCATCAACTTCTGGCATTTTAAGGTCTGTTATAACTAAATCCATGGGCGTAGATTCAAGGATTTTAATAGCCTCAATCGCACCTGGTGCAGTAAAAACTTGATATCGTTTTAATTCAAGGTTTCTTTGCAGTACTTCAAGAGTGTCAGGAGAATCATCGACGACAAGAATATTTTCTTTTTTTGAAGAATTTTTCATTTCAAGCTCTTTCCTTTTCAGCCTTTGATTCAGCTATAGGAAGCTGAATCTTGAATTTTGTACCCCGACCAACCTTGCTATCGACGTTTATAGAGCCATTATGAGATGTGACTATTCCATGGACCACAGGTAGTCCCAGACCTGTTCCTTGCCCAACGTCTTTTGTTGTAAAGAACGGAAGGAATATTTGCTTCACGACTTTCTCACTCATGCCGACACCTGTATCTTCTACAATGAGTGAGATAAATCTATCAGAAGCATATGTTCCTATTGTCAGTTTTCCTCCATCAGGCATTGCCTGTATCGCGTTAACGACGATATTTACCAATACTTGGGTCATCTGAGCTTGATCGGCAATAATCTCTGGGAGGTTCGAAGAAAGTGAGCGTACCACTTTTATCCCTTCCTTCTCACATCTAGATTCAAGAAAATAGAGCCCTTCTTCAATAACTTGGTTTAGATTAACTCTGGTCTTTTTTGGAGGCATCTGTCTAGCAAACAACATGAGTTTCTTGACAACTTCTCTAGCGTGTAAAGATGCTTTCGTTATTTTTTCAATGTCCTGAATTACCTGTTCTGAGATTTCTGGATATTTCTTTATTAGCTGAGCGAATCCGAGAATGCTCCCTATAGGTTCGTTTAGCTCATGGGCAATCCCTGCACTTAGCTGGCCGATAGTTGCCAGTCGGTCAGCATGCCGAAGCTGATCTTGAAGCCTTTCCTTATCCTCTTCGGTTTGTTTTCGTTCGACGATAAGTGCCACTTCTCTAGCAATAGCCTCAATTAGGTTTCGTTCCTCTCTAAGAAAAGGTCCTTCGTCAAGGTCTGGCTTATTCTCCAAATAAACAACCTCGACAACTCCCCTTTGCTCATCATTTATAACAATATTAGCTGCCTGACGCTGACCGACTTCTCGGAAATTGCGAGTAGAGTAAGTATGCCCATTCAAAATAATCCTGGCAGCAGCAATCTCTGGGTATAACCAAGCAGGAGGAAGAAGTTTCACAATGCCTTCCAAGATTTCTTCTAGAGATATTCCAGGTCGTTCAATAAGCTTTGCTAAACTATATAAGCAAGTTAATTCCTTGACCCTCTCACGCAAAGCGTGTTCGCTTTCCTTTAGTGTTTTATCTATTTTTTTATGCTCGGTGATATCGCGGGCAATCGTTGAGGCACCTATTATCTTGCCGGTAGCATCCATTATGGGGGATATGGTCAAGGAGACATCTATTTGCTTGCCGTCCTTTCTCAAGCGTACGGTTTCATGGTTATCAATACGGTCCCCGCGCTTGATTTTCTTGAGAATCTGGAGAGCCTCATCAGGCTGGTCTTGTGGAGCTAGGACAGATATAGAGCGGCCTAAAATCTCTTTCGAAGTGTAACCATAAACTCTCTCCGCTCCCGAGTTCCAGCTGGTAATGATACCGTCCAAAGTCTTGCCTATGATTGCATCACCTGATGATTCTACAATAGCTGCAAGCTTGGCGCGTGTCTCTTCTATAGCATGGAAGTCTTGAGAAGATTTGGGCCAGTGAGATGATTTTTTGTTTGTTTTTTCGATATTTTTTTCCGTCATTTCAGGGAAATGGCTCTTTAAGCTAATTTATAATCAATAATTTATATTTTATGGAATTATCCGGGAATACATCTCATAAATCTTGAGAGTTTCCCTTTCCTTTAGAAATTAGTCTATCATACATTATTTAGCCAATTCAACTCGGAGTAATCAATCATACCTGACGGTAGAATAATTTAAATAGCTATTATTCTTAGCTCTTGAAAAGTGATAGGCACCATAACGAAAGCTGTGGTAAAAGAAAGAAAATGGATTTTTTTAGCTGGTATTTATATGCTCGTCTCTTAATTTCTGAGTTACTTATGACTATCACGAAGGAATCTTCTGAGCTCCTCGTAGTGACATAACAATTGTGTTGCCAAATTCGATAGAAAAAAGAAATGGAAATGATTTCGGAAAAACCCTTATAATAAAAGTTCCTCGGGGATAGACATGAAGCTTATGAAGAGCATCGGATGAATAGGCGAAAAAGCGTGAAAGAAAGCCATCTTCGTCAGATTCCTTCAGTCGATAAGTTGATAAGCGCTGAAGGAGCAAAAGCTCTCATAGAAGACTACGGAAGGGATGTAGTCGTTGAAGCTGCCCGTACAGTTTTAGAAGAGCTGAGAATTAAGATGAAAAGAAAGAAAGGAAACCAACCTATCAAAAAAGAGCTCCTACAGGAGGCAATTTTGGGGAACATAAAAGCACGCCTTCAAGAGAGAATGTCTCCTTCTCTGACTAAAGCAGTAAATGCAACAGGCGTTATCCTTCATACAGGTCTAGGGAGAGCTGTGCTTCCCAAAGAAGCTCAAAGCGGAATAAAGGATGTGATGGAAGGCTACTGTACGTTAGCTACAGACCTCGAGACAGGACAGCGCGGCCACCGAGATGTTCACCTCAACGATCTCCTCTGTGAGCTGACCGGTGCTGAAGCAGCTAATGTCGTAAATAACAACGCTGCAGCTACGATGCTCATCCTGAACACTTTGGCGAAAGGGAGGGAAGTCATCGTATCTCGTGGCCAGCTCGTCGAGATTGGAGGCTCATTTCGCATGCCAGAGGTGATGGAGGCGAGCGGAGCCACATTAAAAGAAGTTGGTACAACGAACAAAACACATCTTCGCGACTACTCAGAAGCAATTTCTGAAGAAACCGGGGCAATGATGAGGGTTCATCACAGCAATTATCGAATCCTTGGTTTCACAGAAGAACCTTCCATAGAAGAACTTGTAGAGCTTTCTAGGAAACACAATATTCCTCTTATAGACGACCTTGGAAGCGGCGCTCTGGTTGATCTAAAAGACTTCGGAATCGAGACTGAGCCTCTTGTCCAGAGAAGTATTCGAGCAGGAGTGGATGTAGCTTGTTTTAGCGGGGATAAACTCATAGGAGGTCCTCAGGCCGGTATTATCGTGGGAAAAGCATCCATCATCCAGAAAATAAGAAAAAATCCGCTCTCCAGAGCTCTTCGAGTCGGAAAATTAACCATAGCCGCAATGGAAGCAACTCTTCGACTTTTTCTCAGCCGAGAAAGACTGCGCGACTCCCATCCTGTTTACAGAATGTTTTCATCGAGTCTAAAAGAAGTTGAGAAAAGAGCCCAAAAGGTAGCCAAGGAGCTTCGAGCTCAAATCTCAGACAAAGTAGAGATCACGATTATTGGTGGAGGCTCCCAGGTTGGAAGCGGCTCTGTGCCTGTGGAAACAATACCAACAAAGCTTCTAAGGATAAAACCGGCTTCTGGTTCTGCCGAAAATCTGGCAAAAAAGCTGCGCCATTACAAGCCTCCCGTCTTTACCAGAATTCAAAAAGATGCGGTTTTATTTGATTTCAGGACCATTCAGGAAGATGAAGACATTTTGGTCTTAGAAGCACTCTTGGGGCTTATGAAGAAGGGGAGGGGATAGCTGTGATTGACCTTGAGAAGAGAAAGCGCATTATGGGTCGGTCAATCGAATTAGGCCACTGTATCTGTAATCCAAAACAACCTTGCCCCTGCGAAATGTTGAAAGAAAAAAATGTCTGCCTGTGTGCAGGGGAGCGCTTGGAGGATATGCCTGAGGAAATACCTCTAACTAAATTGGTCGAGAATGCGGGCTGTGCCTCCAAGATAAATCAGAATGACCTGAAGAAGGTGCTCTCCGGCTTGCCCAAAATTACAGACCCGAGAGTTCTCGTGAATGCAGATACCTGTGATGATGCCGGAGTTTTCAAAATAAACGACGAGCTCGCCCTTGTCCAGTCCGTGGATGTTTTTACCCCCAATGTTGATGACCCGTATACGTTTGGCCAGATTGCAGCCGCAAACTCACTAAGTGATATCTATGCCATGGGAGGCAAACCCTTAACAGCTCTCTCCGTCATCGGGTTTCCTATTGAGACTCTAAGCTACAAGCTCATGAACAAGATGCTCCAGGGCGGAATCGATAAAATGAAAGAAGCAGGTGTTATGGTTATCGGAGGACACAGCATAAAGGATAACGAAGTAAAATTCGGGTTTTCTGTTACGGGTGAGGTCAATCCAAAAAAGATAATAACCAATGATAAAGCTAGGCCTGGTGATGTTCTTGTCCTCACCAAGCCGATCGGGACAGGTATTGTCGGGTTTGCCAGCCAGATTGATAAGGCCCCGCTCTCAACTTTGAAAGCTGTCAGTAAATCCATGGCTGAACTAAACAAGGCGGCTTCAGATGTCATGATTGAAATGGGTGTTACTACTGCTACAGACATCACTGGCTTTGGTCTTGCCGGCCATCTGAGCGAAATAGTAATCCAGAGCGGGGTGACGGCCGAGGTCTATTTTGATAGCATTCCCGTATTTAGCGGAGTTTTGGATTTAGTCAGGAAGGGAGTTATTTCCGGGGGAGTAGAGAGAAACAGAGAATATGCATCTCAATACGTAGCAGCCAGGGACGGCATAAACGAGGCTATGCAAGCTGTGTTTTATGACCCTCAGACTTCAGGAGGACTTCTTATCTCTATAAATGAAAAAAAAGGAGAAGAGCTTGTCTCTCGCCTTAAAAAGAAGGGAATAAAGGAGGCCGCAATCATCGGAGAGATCGTTTCAAAATCAAAAGGTAAAATTATCCTAAAGCACCATTCTGAAAAATGACTCGTCTGACAAGTTTTATTTGACAATTAAATAATTTATTTTTATAGTGATTTATATAGTAATTTAAACGAAAGCATCGCAGAGATGAGGAGGTTTAAATGAAGAAACGATTAGCATCAGTTCTTATCCTTCCGCTTTTCCTCATTTCCTCTGCCACTGCTCAGAATTGGTTTAAAGGGACCGTGGATGAAGCCATTGCCCAATCAAAAAAAGAGGGCAAAATGGTCCTTTTAGACTTTTTCTCTGGTGGCTGAGGGTCCTGTATACTGCTGGATCAGCAGTTCTTCCAAAATGAAAAATACCAGGAGTTCTTAAACTCCAACTTCGTTCTCTTTCGTGCTGCAAGGGGAGAGAAAATCGGCGATGAAACTTTTAAAAGGTTTAACGTCAGAGCTACTCCTACTACTATGGTGCTTGCCAGTGATGGCTCAGAAGTAGACTGGCGTGTTGGCTACGGCCCTCCTCCGGATAAGTTCCTGGAGAGTATCGAAAAAATGGTTAAAGGGATTAACACTTTCAAATCCCTTTCTGAAAAGTACGCCAAGGAGCCAAAAAACGTAGAAGTAATCTTTAAGCTTGCAGAGAAATACGATGATAGATACGACGTGGAAAAAGCTTTGGAGCTGTACCAACAGGTTTTGGCTATAGACCCTGAAGGAAAAATGGGCGCAACTGACTACCGCGAGGAAAAAGTTAGCTTTACTGAATATGCAGAGTTTTCGATCGGAACAATAAAAGTATATAGTCGAAAGAGCGACCCAGAATCCCTTAAGGCATTTGTTAAAAAATATCCAGAAAGTAAGATGTTGAAGAGCGCTTATGGGCGGTTAAGTTACTATTATCGTTCTCGCGCTTCTAAAGAAGACGCAGCGGCTTTCTATGAAGAATATACATCGAAATGGCCAGAAGACCCGAACGTGCTTAGCTCTTACGTTTCCAGAATAATCAGAGATAAAGATAACCTCGATAAGGGCATTGAACTGGCTGAGAAGATTAAAGATATCATGAAGTACAATCCTGACCCCTCCTATATGAAAAATTATGCGGTGCTGCATGTGCTAAAAGAAGATAAAGACAGCGCTGAAGAAATTTATGGCAAAACATTCATGGATAGACAGGTTTCCAACTTGTTTTACAATCTTATTGACTATGCAGGTTTCTGGGTGGGAAATGATGCGAATGTAGAGAGCGCAGAAGAAATGATAGATTTAGCTATCAAAATGAGACCTGATAGTGGTTATGGTGCTCGAAGAGCAGCAGAGTTATATATTAAGCTTGATAAATTAGATAAAGCGCTGGCAGTCTTCGGACCAGAGGTTATAAAAAAATACAAGGATCAACCAAGTGAGTTAAGCAGGTATGCGCGGTTCTGGGCCGGTCAAGGGGAAAACTTGGATAGTGCCTTAAAAGCAGCGAAAAAGGCTGTTGAGATTTACCCGTCTGCTAGTACCTGGGATGCAGTGAGCCAGGTATACACTAAGCTAAAAAAATATGAAGAAGCTTTAAAAGCCGCAGAAAAGGCAGTAGAGCTTGCAGATGAGGATGTTAAAGCCAGGTATGAAAACAGGATAAAGCAGATAAAGAAAGCTCAGGAAGAAGAAAAGAAAGAGAAGAAATAGATTTTTTGTCTATAGTTTTTTTACGAATTCTTTATTCAAAAGTCCCTGTTTGTGATTTTTTCTCTCTCTTGACTTTCACCGTATCGAAATATATTCTTCTTCATTAGAACAAATCTGGACAATCCCATTTTTACAGAGGAGGTTCAAAATGAAAAAGATTGTTCTTTTTTTCATGGTATTTTTCTTCATCTTTTCTTCATTGGAGCTTAAAGCAGAAGAGACTGCCGTAGATTTGGAGACGAAAGAAAAAATAAAGGAATTACTTCTTCAAAAGTTCGGAGAAACCCAAAAATTCAGGATTGAAAAAGGTGTAGATCAGGCTGCTTCGCTGTGGAGAAAAAGCGACGGAAGTGCAAAAGAGTTTGTTCAATTCTGCGAACAATATTTTATAGGAACTGAGGACTCGCTTGATGAGAACTTTAAAAGGCTTGAGACAAATTTTGAGATCCTATCAGGGCACTTCAACAAAATGAGACTTGATTTAAATCGCCCCATTGATCTTGATTGGGGAAAGATTCTTCCGTTAGATAGGATATTCAGTCAGTACAATCCATCTGCTCATATCATGGAAGATTTTTTTAACAATAAAATTGCTTTCTTTGTTCTGCTGAATTTTCCCCGTTATTCACTATCCGGAAAAACTGAACTAGGACCAAAATGGAACAGAAAGGAATGGGCCTACGCCAGAATGGGGGATTCGTTCAGCTCAAGAGTCCCGGCTGAAATCTATCAGAAATTATCTCAGTATTACTCTGACTCAAGCTCGTACATTTACGAGTACAACATATACATGGGTAAATTAATTGACAAAAAGTTCAAGACTTATTTCCCAGAAGATTTAAGACTTATTACCCACTGGGGATTAAGAGATGAATTAAAAGCAAGATATGCTGATTCCGAAGGTCTTTTCAAGCAGAAAATGATATACGAAATCATGCTCAGAATATTAAACCAGCAGATCCCGGAAATTGTGATAAACAGTCCTGAATACGACTGGAATCCCTTTACCAATAAAGTTTATAAAGACAAAAAAGAACTTACATTTAATCCAGAACCTCTCACTCGCTACAAGCATTTTCTCAACAATTTTAAGGGCGCTAAGATGGTCGATCCTTATTACCCTGATTTCCCAAATCTTATAAAAAGAGTGTTTGAGACAGGAAGAGAAATACCAGAAGCAGAAGTTGAAGCTTTATTCACCAGTTTTGTCTCATCTCCTCAGGTAAAGAAGGTCGGAAAACTTATCCAGAAAAGGCTCGGAAGAAAACTCCAAGCTTTTGATATCTGGTATCCGGGATTTAAGCCAGGAGGAGAAATAAAAGAAGAAGAACTTGATAAAATTGTAGCCAAAAAATATCCCGACGTAAAAGCCTTTGAAGGAGATCTAAAGAACATCCTGATGAAGTTAGGATTTTCCAAGGAGCAGGCTGAGTTTATCGCTCCAAAAATCGCAGTTGACCCAGCGAGAGGAGCAGGGCATGCCTGGGGTGCGGATATGAAATCAGAGAAGGCGCATCTTAGAACCAGGGTTCCCAAAACGGGAATGAACTATAAAGGATTCAATATCGCCATGCACGAACTGGGTCACTGTGTTGAGCAAACTCTAACTCTTCAGAAGGTTGACTATTATTCGCTCATAGGAGTTCCTAATACCGCTTTTACAGAGGCTTTTGCCTTTGTTTTTCAAGAAAAAGACCTTGATGTTCTTGGACTAAAAAGTGAAGACAAGAATCGAAAACACCTGATGGCACTCGACTATTTCTGGAACGCCTACGAAATAATGGGAGTTTCCCTTGTTGAGATGAAAGTCTGGAACTGGCTCTATAAAAATCCGGATGCAAGTCCAGAACAACTGAAGGAAGCTGTTATATCAATCGCCAAGGAAGTGTGGAATAAATATTATGCTGATATCTTAGGAATTAAAGACCAGCCAATTCTCGCCATCTACTCGCACATGATTTACAGGACAATTTATATTCCTGATTATCCTCTCGGACACGTTATCGCTTTTCAGATTGGAGACTACCTTGAGGGTAAAAATCTGGGCGAAGAAATGGAAAGAATGTGCGTGGCTGGGGATATTATTCCTCAAGTCTGGATGAAAAACGCCGTGGGTTCAGAAATATCCTCAAAACCACTGCTCGCTGCAGTTGATGAGGCTTTAAAGCATATAAAATAGATTTGAGGCAAATATGAGAGAAATTCCCCGACCAGAGATCTTTTTTATTCTAATATGTTTTTCGTTTCTCTTTGTAGCGTCGCTTATCGAAGCCCAAGAAGAAGATATTTTGACAGCTAAAACACTTATCTCTCATGACGGGATTCATCCAGGAGAATCCTTCAAGGTTGCATTTCTCTTAAGCATCACCCCTGGCTGGCATATAAACGGACCAAAGCTTGATGATGAATTCCTCATTCCCTCAGAATTGATTATCGATGAAGGAGATAAAATAAAAGTTTTAAAACTTTACTACCCGAAACCGGGAACTGGAAGATTTGATTATTCTGAGGCTGAGCTTCCTGTATACGAAGGAGAGATTTTGCTGGGAGCTTTAATCAAAGTAAGCGATGATATCGCCCAAAAAAAGCATTCATTGAAGGCAAATTTTTTATATCAGCCTTGCGATGACCGGACTTGCATGGCCCCAAAAACTCTTAAACTGGAAATTCCGTTTACAGTTGTTCCCCTTTCTAAAGAAACAAAAGAAATAAACAAAGAGCTTTTTTCAAAGATAGATTTTGAAAAAGAAAGTAAATAGCTCCCTTCTTTAATGAATTTAGCCAATCGGACTCTTTCTGCTATACTATAATCCATCATTAGTTGTAGGTAATAAGAGCAATGTTAGATGCAGAGCATGTCATTGTCGGCACTGCCGGCCATATCGACCATGGCAAGACTCTGCTTATAAAGGCCTTAACCGGCATAGACGCCGATACCCTGGCAGAGGAGAAACGCCGAGGCATTACCATTGAGCTCGGATTCATTTTTATGGATATGCCTGGCTATGATAAGCAGATTGTTTTTATAGACGTGCCTGGCCATGAAAAACTCATCAAGACAATGGTTGCCGGAGCAAGCAATATCAATGCCGCCCTTCTTGTTATTGCCGCTGATGAAGGAATTAGCCTCCAGACAAGAGAGCATTTCGATATTCTCCGGCTTCTCGGAATAGAGAAGGGCATCGTTGCTCTAACAAAAGCTGACCTGGTTAACGAAGAACGAATCCGTGAGCTAAAACGTCAGGTTAAAGATTTCCTGACAGGTTCTTTTTTGGAAGATGCACTGATTATACCCGTATCAGCATTGGATGGCACGGGAGTGGATGATTTAAAACAAGCCCTTGTGGAGCTTGGGAAAACCGTGGCTCAAAGACCGGATAGCGGAATTTTTCGCATGCCGGTTGATAGAGTTTTTACCTTACGTGGATTCGGGACTGTGATTGCAGGGACGATTCTTTCTGGAGAAGTAAAAGAGGGCGATAGAGTGGAGATTTTTCCAGATGGTATTTCAGCTAAGGTAAGAGGAGTTCAAGTTCATCATCAAAAAGTAGGAAAGTCAATCTTAGGCCGACGCACCGCCTTAAATCTTCAGGATGTTAAAAAAGAAAAACTTCACCGCGGCCAATGTGCTGGCGAGCCTGCCTCTCTTAATCCCACTTTCAGATTAGATGGCAGGCTTCGCTTGTTGAAGAGCTACGGGAAACAACTCAAGAATAGAACAAGGGTAAGACTCCACATAGGAACAGCAGAGATAATTTCAAGGCTTGTTTTTCTCGAGGATGATGTCCTTCTGCCCGGTAAGGAAGCTCTTGTCCAGTATGCTCTCGAAGCTCCGACAGTTGCTCTTCCTGGGGATCGCTATGTTATTCGAACTTTCTCACCTGTGATGACAATCGGAGGAGGAGAGATCCTTGAGGCGGCACCACCGAAGCATAGGAGGTTTGATTCCGAGACTCTACAAGGTTTGAAGAGACTTGAGGGGGATATGATTGAGGTTGTGGAGCAGGTTTTTATGGACTCTGGTTTTACGCCACTTAGTGCTTCACAAGTGAGAATGATGAGAGGGGAGAAGGAGGACATTGTAGAAAAAACGGTCGAGAATATCTGGAAAACCGGAAAAATCATAAAGATTTCTGGGTATAAAGAGACAAAATACCTTCATCGCCAATCATATGCTGAATTAGAGAATAAGTTGATATCTTTTATCAAAAACTACCTGGAAAAAAATCCTCATCGTATGTTCATGCCTTACGAAGAACTCAGGGCGAGATTTCTCAGGCTTGCAGATAGCCAAACTCTCAAAACTGTTCTCGGCGGTCTTTTAGAAAAGAAAACTATCCAACGAAAAAATTCCGACGTTAGTCTAGTAGGCCATGAAGCTAAAATGAAGCCAAAAGACCAGGAGTTCATCCAGAAAATCGAAGATGTGTTTAAAAGATCAGGATTCGCTCCCCCTCTTGAAGAAGAGATTCGTTTGAAACAGGGAGTTGATCCTAAGCATTTTAAAAATATGATACATAGCCTGTTCGAGAGGGGAGTCTTGGTCAGGCTAAGTAAAAAAGTCGTTTTTCACAGGGATTCAGTTGAGTCTGCTCGGAAAATCGTTCTTAAGCATCTACAGAAAAAAAAGCATATAACAGTAGCCGAGCTACGCGACGAACTTAAGCTCTCGCGAAAATATGCAACAGCCATTCTTGAGTATTTTGATGCAACCGGCTTGACAAAACGAGAGCAAGATGTGCATATTTTGAAATAGCCTGCGGGAAGGTATAGGTTCCGGTGGGCC
>JABAOF010004568.1_pt2 | contig 34760 bp, 19 predicted proteins | sample 7062171 | NCBI WGS metagenome assembly JABAOF01 (sample SAMN14538628, study PRJNA623070) | marine sediment metagenome | biome: marine biome [ENVO:00000428]; feature: marine pelagic biome [ENVO:01000023]; material: deep marine sediment [ENVO:00002113] | place: India: Gulf of Khambhat ...
CGTACCATGCTTCATAAGGGTATTTCCCATCGGTATCATTTTCATCTTCTCTTCTTCGTGCCCCTTCGTGTCCTTCGTGGCTCAATCGATTAAGTAAACCGCTTATTCACTTCTTCCATGATCCTAATAGCCGCCGTCGGGATTTTCGTGCCAGGACCAAAAATAGCAAAAGCCCCATGCCCATACAAAAACTCATAATCCTGCACAGGTATCACACCACCACAAACCACGATAATATCCTCACGCCCCAATTTTTTGAGTTCTTCAATTAATTTGGGCAGCAAAGTCTTGTGTCCCCCAGCCAAAGAACTCATGCCCACAATATGAACATCATTTTCCACAGCCTGGTGAGCCGTTTCTTCAGGCGTCTGAAACAACGGCCCCACATCCACATCAAATCCCATATCCGCATAAGCCGCGGCAATTACCTTTGAACCACGATCATGCCCATCCTGCCCCATCTTGGCTATCAATATCCTGGGCCTGCGGCCCTCCTTCTCTGCAAATCGATCCGCCATGCGGCGCACCTGCTCAACATCAACCGCATTACCCTCACTTGAACCGAACTCACTGCTGTATATACCTGAAATCGTCTTGGTCATGGCTTGATACCTTCCACATACTTTCTCAATAGCATAAGAAATTTCCCCCAATGTGGCCCGTACACGGGCCGCTTTGACAGAAAGATCCAACAAATTCCCCTCTCCAGTCTCAGTACACCTGGTAATCGCATCCAGGGCAACCCGGACCTTTTCACCATCCCGCCCGGCTTTTATTTGCTCCAGCCTCTTGACCTGGGATAACCGCACTGCCGTGTTATCCACTTCAAGAACTTCAATGGGCTCTTCATGTTCAGGCGGGTATTTATTAACACCGACAATGGTCTCTTGCCCGGAATCGATGCGCGCCTGACGCCGGGCTGCAGCTTCTTCAATTCGCATTTTAGGAATACCCGCCTCAATGGCCCTGGTCATTCCTCCCAGGGACTCTATTTCCAGGATATGCTCCCATCCCTTTTTCAACAGGGCATCAGTTAAACTTTCTACATAATAAGAACCGGCCCAGGGGTCCACGACTTTAGTGATGTTGGTCTCATACTGTAAATACAATTGAGTGTTCCTGGAAATCCGGGCTGAAAAATCCGTGGGCAGCGCCATGGCCTCATCCAACGAATTGGTGTGCAGCGATTGGGTATGACCCATTGCCGCAGCCATGGCTTCCATACAGGTACGCACAACATTGTTGAAGGGGTCCTGCTCAGTCAAACTCCAACCGGATGTCTGGGTGTGTGCCCTGAGAGCCATGGATTTGGGATTGTTGGGATTGAATTGCTTGATAAGTTTGGCCCAGATAACACGGGCAGCCCGCATTTTGGCTACCTCCATAAAATAATTCATACCCGATCCCCAGAAAAAAGAAATCCTGGGGGCGAAATCATCGATGTTTAACCCGGCTTCGATACCGGTTCGCACATACTCCAAACCATCGGCCAATGTATAGGCCATTTCCAGGTCCGCTGTAGCACCGGCTTCTTGCATGTGATACCCGGAAATACTGATGTTGTTGAATTTGGGCATGTGCCGGGAAGTAAACGTAAAAATATCCGCGATGATACGCATGGAGGTTTTGGGCGGATAGATATAAGTGTTTCGCACCATGTACTCTTTCAAAATATCGTTTTGAATGGTGCCGGTCAATTGTTCCCTGCTAACACCCTGCTCTTCGGCGGCCGTGATGTAAAAGGCCATCACCGGCAAAACCGCTCCGTTCATGGTCATGGATACCGACATTTTATCCAGGGGAATGCCGGAAAATAATACCTTCATGTCTTCGACGGAATCGATGGCAACCCCGGCTTTTCCCACATCTCCTACTACCCGTTCATGGTCGGAGTCATACCCCCTGTGAGTGGGCAGGTCAAAGGCGATTGAAAGTCCTTTCTGACCGGCAGCTAAATTACGGCGGTAAAAAGCATTGCTTTCTTCAGCGGTGGAGAAACCCGCATACTGCCGTACCGTCCAGGGCCGCTGCACGTACATGGTGGCATAGGGACCCCGTAAATATGGAGGTATCCCCGCCATATAATCCAGGTGCCGGTACTGTCGCATATCTGCTTCCAGGTACAAAGGCTTCACATCGATCTGCTCCATGGTATGCCAGAGAGATTCTTCCACGCTGCGCCCGGTTTCCTTTTTAAATTGTTCCCGCCACTGTTCCTCCGATATTTCAGCCGCCCCCAGGTCTAAATCTATTGTTGTAAAATCCGGTTTCTTACTCATAACAGTACCCCCATTCGGCTTAAAATATTTGCAAGTACCTGGTATACATCTACACCTGAGTAGATAAATTCATCCACCCCGGCCTGTCGGTGTGTTTCCAACTGGTCTTTGGGATTCCCGGCCAGGACCACGATGATATCAGGATTTTTTTCTTTCAATCCCCGGGTAATGGGGGGAACCAGTCCCGGGTAAGTTTCATCCGTGGAACAAATCACCACCCCGTGTGCCTTAGATGCAGCAGCAGCCTCCACCACAGCTTCCGGTGTTTTGAATCCCTCTCCCTGCGGATAAATGACGTCAAATCCACCCACTTCGAAAAAAGATTGAGAAAAATCCGCCCTGGCTTTATATCGGGGCAAAGGCCCCATGGTGGCCAGGAAAACCCTGGGGCCTGAACCGTTTTTTTTCTTATAAGCTTCAACCACATCTCTAAGCTCTTCAAACATTTCTGCTGCCCTGCGGGGTTCCAGGGGGGTAACGGTAATTGATTCTCCTTCACCCCCACCGGCTGCCGCTGTAACCTCTCCAAGAGTGGCACCTGCCAAAAATGCTTCGGCTCCGGCATTTATCACGTCTTCCCAACCAGAGATAAACGCATTTTTTAATTGAGACAATTTTTCCTTTATCTCAGCTTTTTGCTCCACACTCCTGGCTTCTTTATATTTTTCCAGGAACTGAGTTCTTTTACTGTGTACGGCCTGGTAATCCGGGAATGTGGTTTCCAGTCTTTTCTCTTTTACATGGGCGGAAAAGTTGGTGCCCACAATAATAGATTTTCGCCTGGCAATATCTGCTTTTCGTTTTTGTTCTACAGCCTTGATTTCCTCCTGGGGGAAACCCGATCGTAACGCTTTCAGCATACCGCCCTTGGCTTCGATATCCTGGAACAGTTTCCACGCTTTTTGGGCCACCTGAAATGTTAACGTTTCCACGAAATAGGAACCGCCAGCCGGGTCGATCAAGCAATCCAGCCGGGACTCATCTTTGAGGAGAACCTGGGTATTACGGGCTGTGCGGCGGGAAAATTCATCCCCGGAACCGAATCTTTCGTTAAAGGGATTGGTAAACAGACTGTCTACCCCGGCCACCACAGCAGAAAAAGCTTCTGTAGTGGTACGTAACATATTTACATAAGGATCGTACCGGGTCTGGTTATAGGTTGACGTCCTGGCGTGAATGGTCATTTTTTGCGACGCACTGTTGCCGCCGCAGGCGGCTGCGATTTTAGCCCACAGCATCCTGGCCGCCCGGATTTTAGCAATTTCCATGAAATAAAAGGCACCCATACCAAAAGTAAACCGCATATTACCGGCAATGGTATCGATGTGTATCCCCCGCTCCAGCAGCCGGTTTATATATTCGACAGCGGTCGCCAACACATAAGCCAACTCCCGCACCGCATCCGCCCCGGCATGATGATAAGGTAAACCGCTAATACCAATGGTTTTTAATTGGGGAGCATGTGCTCCGGCCCAGCGCACCACCCGCGCCATCCGGTCAAATACGGTGTCCAATGAAACCGGCAGCTTGCCGTGTACCACCAGGAAACCCAGGGGGTCTGCATCGATACTCCCGTTTATGGCATCGATACGTTCACCTTGCCGCTCCGTAAAAGCCCTTAAAAGCATTAACGCTTCCATCGCAGAATACCCGGTGTCGATATGAAGGGGAAACTGTTTGATATTAATGTCTGCCAGCGCGGTTGAAAAATCCGCCAACGTTGAAATAGCCATCCCGCTTTTGCCCACATCATCTGCAGGTGCGGCATCGGAATCCAGCCCTATCCGCGAGGCCCGATCCAATCCCAGGGCAATACCGGTCTGCCCCCGCTGCAAATCATGCTTTAGTATTTCATTGAATTGACCGGCAAAAACAGCCGGAATTTCCTGGCATATTTCCCATGATTGCCCTGGGTACCCAGAGGCCCTGGTTCCCCTGCCAAAACCAGGGAAACCCGGCTTTTGCCCCAGGTGAGAAAGATTCCCAATATCTTCCCCGGTATAAATAGGCTGCAAATCAATCCCCTCATAGGTTTGGGTAACCAGCTTCTTTTCAAAAGAAGCACCCTCCAGGGAGGCCTCGGCTGCCGCTCTCCATTCTTCATACGTCGGCGGCGGAAAATCTTTGCTGAGGTTTAATTGATTTTCCAGTTTAATCTCCCTGCTGCCTTGATGAGGTTCGTCCGACATTTAATTTCTCCTGTTCTTGAGTAATCCGAAACCCGGATAAGATCAAAATTATACAAGAGATGGGGAAGAAACGCAACACGCAGATAATGTTGGCTTTTGAAGGTGCCCCAGTGTTAGCACTACAATCAGGCACCCTCACAAAAATAAATGGCCAAACCAAAAAAGGCATTTACAATGCGGTAATAGGGCAACATGTTTTACATATTGCGTGTCCCACCGCAGGTGGTTTTGTTTCAAGCGCAGTCTTGAATACAGACGTAGAAATTTAAACGAGCCTTTTATCACAGAGTCATTTGTATTCTATAAAAATGGTTACATTAACCTCTGTCGGAGAAGATGAACTGGTGATCTCTACTTCCCAATGGGTAGGGGTTATTGTTACCTTTTCAGAGCCTTTCTTTACCTCAACCTTGACTTTACGTGGTTCTTCCGTTGTTCCTGATGAGGGAGCCATCGTAAATGTTAAGGTCTTACCATCCACTTTTTTGTCAAAATTGAATGTCGGACCGGTGGGAGCAACAATAACTCTATCATCTTCTATCCCTTTAACAGCGATATTAACCCCACCCTCAGGGCGGAAAGCATTTGTGATTGTACCTGTAAATTGAGCCATATCTTAACCTCCTATTTCTGTGTTTAAAGATTCGTGGGTGAAAAACAAACATTTTGCTGCGCCATTTTTGGCGCGTTACATATTATATTCGTTCTCCGCGTTTCAGTCAACAGGTAAACACATAATTTTTTGCCTCCGGCAACCAGGGGCTCTTTTTGAGAAAACCGCCCCTGGACCCCGCAAAAACTTTTGATATGCGGACAATCATTGTACCGCGCTTTTTGACATCTTGGCCTCATTGGGATAATCTGTATTCCGTTTCCAAAGAAGGATTTGTAATTTGTGATTTGTAATTTTCATCTTTTCTTCTCTTCTTCGTTTCCTCTTTTGCCAACTGCCAACTGCCAACTGCCAACTGATTTTCTCTTTCCTCTTGAAATACCTTTTTATTTGCACTAAAATACAGTCTAATCGAAAAGGAGGACAATGTTATGAAACGAAAAGCCTTTTTTAATCTCATTCGGATCAGTACCGTTTTATTCTTATTTCTATTGGGGACGTTGATCAATGTAAACGCTAACACCCAAAAGCTTCCTTCACCGCAAGAATTTTTTGGTTTTAAAATGGGAACAGACGGCAAACTGGCGGGATGGCAAAAAATCGTAGAATATTTTAAGGTTCTTGACATGCATTCTGATCGAATCATGGTAAAAACATTAGGGGAATCCACCCTGGGGAATCCATTTATCGTAGTTATCATTTCGGAACCGGAAAACCTGGAGAATCTTGAAAAATATCGAAAGATCAATAAAAAACTGGCAGACCCCCGCGGGTTAAGCGATACAGAGATTGATCAGCTTATTAACGAAGGAAAATACATTTCCGTACAAACCTATTCCCTGCATGCCACAGAAGTAGGAGGAACCCAGTGTACACCGGAACTGGCTTATGGTCTTGCTGTGGGAGATGATGCCGTTACCAAAAAGATTCTTAAGAATACCATATTCCTGATCATTCCCTGTTTTAACCCGGATGGATTGAATATGGTAAAAGAGTGGTTTTACAAGTACAAAGGTACTGAATTCGACAACACCCGGCTTCCTTATTTGTATCATTTTTATACGGGGCATGACAACAACCGGGATTCTTACCAGTTAACCCAAAAGGAGTCGCGGATGTTTGCCAAATTGGTGTACCGGGATTGGGTCCCCCAATCGTATGTGGATCATCATCACTTCGGAAGTAGTGGGGCACGTTTTTACATACCTCCGTATTTGGACCCGATTCATCCCAATGTAGACCCGCTGATATGGCGGGAACACCAGTTGTACGGCGCTCATATGGCTGTGGCGCTGGAAAATGCAGGAAAAAGCGGGATCGAATCCGGTGCACCTTTTACCGGGTGGTGGCAGGCCTCATTTCATATGTCTACAAACTATCATAATATTAGCGGTATGTTAACCGAATCCGCCAGTGCAAAATGGGCAGACCCCATTTACATTTTGCCGGATCAACTGGAGGGAACGCGGGGCCGACCCGAATACAAACCCCAGATGACCATGCCCCGATTGTGGAAAGGCGGCTGGTGGCGACTCCGCGACATTGTGGAACAAAAAATCATCGCTTCAAAAGCTGTGCTGGAATTGGGTGCCAGGTATAAAAATACCTTACTCTTTAATACGGTTCAAAAAGCCAGAGGAAATATTAAAAGTGGCAAAACCGAACCGCCGTTTGCATTTATTATCCCCCGAGATCAGCATGATTTTCTAACGGCAGTGAAACTGGCCTGGATTTTTCAAATGAACGGCATAGAAATACATGGATTGGAAAAAGATTTTCAAATGGGGTCGCGGATGTTTAGCCGCGGTAGTTTTGTTATTCTTTGTGCCCAGCCCATGCGGGCGTTTATCCTTTCATTCCTGGAACAGGTGAATTACCCGGACAATGCATGGACCCGCAGTCACGGTGACCGGGAGCCCCTCCGTCCATATGACCTGACCACTTACTCGGTAAGCGAACATATGGGAGTGGAAGCCATTCCTATTCTTGAACCGCTCCCGGATATTCACCTGAGTAAAATCCGGGAGGATATCCTGCCCCCGGAAGGAAGAGTAGAAGGAACCGGGGAGAGAGGATTCATTTTTGAACACAGGTATAACGACAGCTTTAAAGCCCTTAACCGGTTGTTAAAAAAAGGAATGGATATATACTGGGTCCGGGAAGGTTTCAGGAACAGTGAGCGATTCTTTCCTGCCGGTACGATTTTTGTCCGGTCCGGGTCCGGTTTGGCATCAGAGATTCAAATCCTCAGCCGGGAACTGGGAATGGACTTTTTCGCTTTAAAAAATGAACCGCCTGGAAAAGCATTGAAATTAAAACAGCCGCGCTTGGGTATATATAAACGTTACAGCGGCGGTAATATGGATGCCGGGTGGACCGATTGGCTTTTAACGGATTTTGAATTTCAGTTCACTCCCCTGTTCAACAAAGATATTCAAAACTGGAAAAAAATAAAAAACTATGATGTCATTGTTATTCCCAGCGATTCATACAAACGAATAAAAACAGGATTGAGGGAAAGAAGGAGAAGAGGAGGAATGGATACGGATGAAGACAATAAAAAAATTCCCCCGGAATACCGGGGTGGAATTGGTGAGGCTGGAGAAAAAAATTTGAAAAAATTCGTGGAAGATGGCGGCACGTTGATTGTATTGAATGGTGCATATGATTTTGCCCAAAAAGCTTTTAAACTCCCGGTTCAAAATTCCATTGCCGATATCCCCAGGAATGAGTTTTATTGTCCCGGTTCTACGGTAAAAATTAATATAGACACCTTTCACCCCCTGGGATATGGTATGCCGGCCAACAGTCTGGCGCTTTTTCGTAACAGTCCTATTCTCCAGGTAAGTGCGGGAGATTTTAAAGATGGTGTTGCCATCCCGGTCAGGTATGTCCGGGAAAATATTCTACAGAGTGGGTGGTTGATCGGTGAAAAATATCTTTCGGAAAAACCTGCTGTGGTGGAGTTCAGGGTTCAAAAGGGAAAAATTGTTATTTTTGCTTTCCCGGTTCAGCACCGGGCCCAGACTCACGGAACGTTTAAATTATTTTTCAATGCGATTTACTATGGTGCTTCTGGAAGTAATAATTAAGAGGGAAGTAAAATGGCACTAATTGGAAATACCCTTATGAAGCGTGGTACGATGACTGACCGTGTATGAAAAGCTTTTGCGGGGGNNGTTTTATAGGAGTTTCAGGATGGGCAGGCTTAACGTTTTTTGAGTTCACAGATATTTCTGCCCATCCTGTAGATAAAAGTATGGTGTAATAGATCCGCACGGAGGGCAGTAGTTTTTTTAGAGTGCCCGTGCGGTACGAGAGATAAGGTGCCCTTCGGGCAAGTTTAAATCGCCTGCGGCGAAAGGTTATAAAGTCAGTGGGTCAGAGATTTTTTGTCTGTTTTCTTAAAAACCCGAAATTTTGAATTCTTGGTCAGTCTGTCAGCATTTGACAAAAGGCAACAGAAATGTTCAATGTTGAGACTCGACCCCATCAACATCAATGTTATAAAAACTTGCATGTCTCCTTTTCTTTTTTCTGAGTTTTGAGAGCATGCTCGTCAAATCATGCTTGGAATCGCATACCCCACCACGTCACCAAGGAAATGGGCGAGTATGGCCGAGATGAGACCGTACCGAGTATAGAGCCATCCCATGGCGATGCCCGCAAAGCCGTTGAATAGCACAACCCCCATCACAAGATCCCAGGGGGCTGTGCCGGACATCACGACATGAGGGAGATGTGCGCCCGCGAATACAAGGGCAGCCATTATGTTCCCAATGCTTACGGAAGGTCCGGCAAATGTGGGTCTATTCACAATCGACCTGAGAATCCACACGAAAAACGTCATCAGACCCAGCCTAAAGAGGATCTCCTCCGTGAGGCCGGCACTCAGCGCTCCAAGGAAGAACTCTACAGCCGTCGGCTTGGCGATGCCTGGCCCGAGGTACGCGGAGCCCGGTCCTAAGGACAACGGGATTCCGAACACCAAACCGATGGCTGTCGATGGAATGAGGATTGAGAACGCTCGTTTCAGGCGTCCGGGAGTCTGCAAAACAAACTCTCTCATCAGCCTGGGACCCAAATCCACCTTTCTACCCAACCACACTCCTACTGCAGATGCTGGAGCAAGGAGGAAAAGGAACTCCATCCCAGCCCATAGCCAGATTCTCTGCGGATCGGAGTCGCCAAGAAACGCGCTTCTGAACGGCACGCCAAGCGAGAGGCCAAGCAGGCTAGCCAGCAGCAACCACGCAAAAAGGGTTCGATCGGTACTCTGGCCTGTCATAACTCGCAAACCTCTTCATCCGTGCTTACCGAGCATCGGGCATGGTAAAGCAAACAGAGTCGATCACCTTGAATTTTGGCATATAGCCATAAATGAAGTGATTTTCTCAGAAAAATCGAACTGTTTTTCGCTTTTAGTTAATAGTACAGTGTTAGACGAAAATCGCATATCATGGGGTCATTGTCAAGAATGATCAAGAAATCCCTGATTCCTTTCTTAGCAAGCTTCCGCCCCTCAGGGTTGAGCACTGCTCTATCAACCTCTCTGCCACTACCAACTTGATTTGTCCATCTCAACTTAACCACTGCCTCTCTTCCAACTCCCTAAGCTTTCAGCATTTACTAACTTTTCTTCAACTCTTCCGTTCTCGAAATTATAGATTATCACACCAGAAAGGAAATTTCAAGATATTTCTGAAAAATAGGTAAAAATACCTACTCAATAGGGAAGCGCAACCATCATCCTGTCTGCCCTCAACATTCTATTGTGATACAGATTTGGTTCTACTGCTGTTTACCCAAAATGTGCACATTGCATGATAATATGACTTTTATGTAGCATCAGTAACGCTGGGAGAAGAAGAAGCGAAAAAGATGAGAAGAAAAGAAAGAACCAAATTCCAAACAAATTCCAATGACCAAAACAATGCACCTATACTATCGGTGGAATCGCCGAAGGCGTTTTAAAATCGTCCGAAGGACACCCCTTTGTTTCGGATATCGTGCATCGTGCTTCGCCTCGTGACGCTGTCCGCCTCGCAGAGGGGTTGAATTCTAAATGAATTTCGATTAAAATTCCCTCTTACATCTAAGAGGAAACTGTTAATGGACTTGAAAAATGCAATACTAAAAAAGGAATTGGTTTTTTTTTCAAACCTGGCTAAAAAGAAAGACAACCTGGAAGCTCTCATCAGGTTGGTTAAAAATGAGAACTTAGTTGAAGATGCCGAAGCTCTCAGGAAGTCTGTCTTCTCAAGAGAGGAACTGATGAGCACAGGCATTGGGCTTGGCATTGCCGTCCCCCATGTCAGGATTGAAGATGTCAAAAACATTATTATTGCCATAGGAATAAACAAAAACAGCATCGAAGATTATGATTCGTTGGATGGAGAACCGGTTCGATTAGTCATCATGATTATTGCCGGTGAAAAACAGCATAAAGATTACTTGATGCTGCTTTCGCAAATTGTCAAGATTCTAAAGAAAAATTCGATGATCAGCAAATTACTGGAGGCTAAACGAGCAGAAGAGGTCATTGGGCTGATGTCCGGCAACTTCAATAACAATCACCAGTGAATGGAGTAAATGAGTGGATTTTGATACAACGCTGGGAGTTATTATCATTTTCAGTGGTATTTTCTTTATTACCTTTGTGGTTTTATGGAGCCGCAGAACCATTGGGATGATCTCTAAAAAGAAGCTGCGTTCCATTCGAGAAATATTGGATGAGTTAAAAAATGGCAGGTAAAGAACCGGTCTCATCGGAACTATCTCGAGAATTAAACCTGTTCCATATCACCATGATGGGACTGGGTATGATGATTGGTGCCGGGGTATTTTTAGGGGTAGGGAATGCTCTCCATGTGGTAGGGCCCGGGGGCGTTCTTCTGACTTTTTTATTAAATGGTATCATTGCCATGTTCACTGCCACCTCTTATGCTGAGCTCAGTTCAGCCATCCCCCATGCCGGGGGCGCCTACAATTATGCCAGGATCGGTTTTGGCAGGGGGCCCAGTTTTGTTGCCGGCTGGATGGAATGGTATGCATCTAGTGTAGCCGGCAGTTTGTATGCCGTTACTTTTGCAATCTATACGGTTCGATATTTAAAAGTCCTGGGCTTACTTTCCTGGCTTCCTCTTTCTACAGGGATAACAGAGAAACTAATGGCTGTACTGATAGCTGTTTTTTTCATTTTTATCAATTACCGCGGCGCATCCGAGACCGGGAAAATCGGGGCGCTGTTCACCCTGGGGCAAACAATATTCCTGGTGGTTATCGGGTTGATCGGCGTTGTTATAACGATTAAGGACCCCTATCGCCTGCAGAATTTTCAACCATTTCTGCCCAATGGCTGGGCAAAACTTTTAATTACCATGGGGTTTACCTATGTGGCGTTTGAAGGTTATGAAGTAATCGCCCAGGCCGGCGACGAAACCATTGAACCCAGGAAGAACTTACCTAAAGCCATGCTTTATTCTGTTTTTATTGTCACCCTGACCTATGTAGCGGTTGCCTTTGCCACGGTGGTGGCGGTAAAAGCCGGGACTCCCGGCGTCGAAGGTGCCCCCTGGCAATGGATCGGCAGTTTCAGGGAACGGGGGTTTGGCGAAGCTATATCCAGGCTTTTGCCTATGGGAAATTTTCTCTTAACCCTGGCGGTTATTTTTGCTTCCACCTCTGCCCTGAACTCTACCATTTACTCGGCAACCCGGGCCTTATACGCGCTTGGCCGGGACCGTATGGTATCGCCGTTCTTTGCTCAAATCTCCAAAAAAAGAAAAACCCCCTGGGCAGCGTTAATGGGAACAGCAGCGCTGGTTATCCTGGTGGCAACTGTTTTGCCTACTATGGATGTTGCTTCCAGTGCCAGTATGATGTTTTTGATCCTGTTTTTCGTTGTCAATTTGTGTGTGATACGGGTCAGATGGCATATGGGGGATGAATTAACCTACGGTTTTATTATGCCGTTTTTCCCCTTGTTTCCTATCCTGGCGATTATTCTCCAGGCGGTATTGATCTTCTGGTTGCTGCATATGAGTATCATTGCCTGGATCATCTCTCCCCTCTGGATCATAACCGGGATTATCATTTACAATTGGTATTCCAAAAAGCGGGCCGTGGTTACTGCTGATGAAATCCAGGTATTGGAAGAGGAAAAAGCCGAAGAAGCTCCTGCTGGTGAAGGTGAAGAGTATCGGATCATGGTGGCTGTGGCCCACCCCAAAAATGCCATTGAGATGGTGCAAACCACATACAAACTCAGTACCGCCAAAAATGCCAGGATTGAACTGATTCACATGGTTCCTGTGCCGGAGCAAGTCCCGCTGACCGCGGCAAAAGACTATATGTGGGAAGGAAAGGAAGCCATTGTTGAAACCATGCTTTACCTGGAACCGCTGTTTCCCATCAGTTCAACCATTCGCTATTGCCGCAACATATCGCGGGGCATTGTGAATGCCTCCAGGCAAAAAAAAGCCAATATGTTGATCATTGGCTGGCATGGCCGTACCAGCACCCGCCAATTTATTTTTAGCAGTACCATTGACCCCATTATCGAACGATCGCCCTGTAATGTGGTGGCATTGAAAGGTGGAGGAAAACTTTCTTATAAAAATATCTTGTTACCCCTGGCAGGGGGACCCAATGGGGCCTTTGCCTTTGAAATTGCCAGTCTCCTGTTGGAAGAACAAGGAAAAATCACCATATTTTACGTTTACAACGACGTAAGTGCCAAACGGAAATTTGATATCGGTGCGTTTGTCAAGGAACACTCAGAGAGGTGTAATTTGTCCTCTGACCGGATTGAAGTAAAGATTACCTATGAAGATGATACCGTGCATGCCATTTTAAAAGAGACGGAAAATCATGATTTCCTGGTTATCGGTGCCACCAGGAAACCCATCCTGGCCCAGTTGGGTAGAGATTCGATTCCTGAAATAGTCTCACGGAAGTGTACAAAACCGTTGGTTATGGCCCATGCTGCCACAGGTATTCAATCCTGGATAAAGCGGTTAATTTAGAATTTAGCTCCGCTGCGCTCCACAACTGGTATGATTAAAAAAGGAAAAAAAGTGGCAGACAAAAAAACTTTTTACTTTTGGTTGCGTATATAATATAATATTTAAAGTTTTCTAGCTGCCAGTGAGAAGGAAAAATACACACGGCAGGCGGCAGAGGGAGCGAAGTGCGTATTATGTTGAGCGAACAAACGAATTTAGGAGGAAATGCATGGGGTTAAGAGAGCAATTCGAGAAGTATGATGTCATCACAGATGAGGACATTGCTCGTGGTATTGTTTATGCCTGGACAGCAATGGTGGTGGCGGATGCCAGGATAGAACCGGCAGAATTGAATGCCTTGGAAAGTTTTGCCAAAGCCCATAATATTACCCAGGAGTTCAACCAAGAGGAGTGGCTGACGGAAACAGTGGGCGAAGCGTTGAGCGTTTACAAAGCAGAAGGACCTGAAACCTTGCTTGCGATTATCCAGAAACAGCTGAATCATACCAGTGTAGAGTCCAAACGGCTTTTGCTTTACTCATTAATGCAACTGGCCTGTGTGGATGGGGATTTCGACGACCGGGAACTGGACGTGTTGAACCGGGTAGTGGAATTGCTGGATATTAGCCGGCGAGATGTGTTGATGATGGGCATGCTGTTTGCCACCTTTAAACAGCGGTTCTCCTGGAGGGACCTGTAAACCCTGGGTCAACCTAAATTTGACAATGACTTACAGTTTTAGTATGATTAATGAGAGAGAATTCATATGGATATTATAGACAGTGCAAAATCTCTTTTGAAGGTGATAAAGTATATTATAGAACTCCCCTCAATAACGAATCAAGGGAATACGATTACGTGATTCATGATGAATAAGCAAGTGGGAACCAATGCAGCCAGGGCAGCGCGACAATTCATGGAGCGCCATCATGAGGGTCAATTCGCTTCTGATGCTTTGGATTTCATCATAGATGCCGCGATTTCAGATGAGTTACCACAAGCCCAGATGGGAACAGATATCTTGTTTGGTCAGGTGATCGAGCCATTGTCCGACGCGTTTCTTACCCAGGATAGATTGACATTACATAAGGTTGTGGCCCACCTGATCTCTCGCATCCGAATTTTACCAAAGGCAAAGCAGTTGCACGAAAGACTCGATCAATGGGGTCTGAGTGATGAAGCTGCTTTGTTGAAGCGTATGGAGCGTATCTCTTCGCCTAAACAATTCGATGCCCAATCAATAGGCAAAGTAAAGAAGATTTTTGTCCTATCCCGAGTGACACTTGGTGCGGATGTCCTCCTCAACAGTCCGGTAATTGAGAAAATGAGGAAGAGGTTTCCTGGTGTAGAAATCGTGTTGTTATGTAATCAGAAAAATGGCTTACTTCTGAAAGGAAATCAACCAGAGGTTCGCGTTCACCATCTTCAATATGGCCGCCGTGATGTTTTGTTGGACAGGTTTCTCAAATGGCTTCATGTTATTCATGCACTTGAAAGCGAGACCTGCGATCTTGGACAGGATGAGGATTACATTATTGTCAATACGGACTCCCGGCTTCTTCAATCCGGGTTACTGCCGCTCCTTTCCCCTGCTATTGAAGATAGGCGTTATTTCTTCTGGGAGCCTTCGGTACATCGTGAAACATGGGAGGGAACAAGCCAGGCAGAGGATTTGGTCCAATGGCTCCAGGCAACCTTCGGTACCGAATCAGAGGCTGAAAAGATTTATCCGACGATCAATTTCCTGACCGAGGATGATGTTTTTGCAAATAAGGTTTATGAAAGACTTAATTCAGCAGGGAAAGCATTTGTGGTCAGTATGAGCCTGGGGGTTGGCGGAAATCAAGAAAAACGTGTCAGGTACCGATCCGAAATCGTCTCCCGGTTTGAAAAAAGCATTGTCCAAAAACTCCTTTCCGATGGCGTTATACTTATACTTGACAGGGGATACGGAAAGGAAGAGTTCGATCAAGCCGATGCCCTCATGCGGACCGTTCGCGATATGGGAATCGAAACCGCAGAAGTCACAGAAAAAAGCCCGGAGTTAATAGGGGTAAGGCGCAGTGAAGCAAAGTCTCGGGATGTCCGGCTTTTAGTATACCAGGGTGGAGTGAGCAGATTCGCCGCATTGATAAATTTGAGCAATTTATATATCGGTTATGATTCCCTCGGCCAACATGTAGCCGGTGCATTGGGTCGCGATGTTATCGCGATCTTTGCTGGCTATCATTCCGATCTTTTCCCCGAGCGCTGGAAACCCCTGGGAAATGGGACAATCCGGTTGGTTAAAGCGCAGTCCGGTCCCTTCAGCCTTGAACGTCAGGATGAGCTGGCTGCCGAAGTTTTTGAGCTCTATAAATCTATGCGAAATAAATAGATTCATTTTTAACCTTCCTTTTTCCCAAGAACATATCAATAATTTCTTCTAATTCCCGGTCTTCTTGATATTCTTTGACCAGCAAGCCATCCGATGTATTACCGATGAGCATACGGGTCAAAAATATGCCTTTCCGGTACAAGCAAAGCACCGGTTTGTTTATCCGCAAAGCATAACATATTTCATAACCCACTCCCAACGATGGATTGCTCACTTCAGCGATCATGCAATCACATTCATTAAGCCATTGGATATCACGGGTGTATATTTGTTCCGCTGTAAAATCTTTCTCCCACTCAAATACATCCGGTTTAACCACATGTTCGGTTAAAACCCGGTGCCCACAGGATTTAAGGTAAGCCACTATTTGTTGATACGTCGCCAGGTATTGCCTCCCACCGGCAATCGAGCCGCCAAAATAGATGTTCATTTTTTATGGCCTTTTCCATAAATGACCATGCCAGGGAATGCACCGGTAATCTTACTATTCTCCACTACCAATTGACCGTTAACCAACACATAAGGAATGCCTTCGGGATAATTATGGGGATTTTCCCAGGTGGCAGTATCCGAGACCGAAGAAGGATCAATAATCGCAATATCCGCATAAAAGCCTTTCTTGATACAGCCTCTTTTCTTAAGACCCAATCTCCTGGAAGGCAAAAAAGACATTTTTCGGATGGCTGCCTCGAAAGATAATATGCCTTTTTCACGGACATAGAGCCTTAATACCCTGGGAAACGTACCGTAATTCCGGGGATGGGGGTTGCCTACATTAAAGGTGGTTATGCCGCCATCCGAGGCATGGGAGGTCAGCGGGTGTTTGATAATGCGTTTAATGTCTTCATCGCTCAGGCAAAAATAGATGGCCTGAACCCGTCCTTCCATTTCCATTGTCTTTACCTGGAGTTGAATGATTTGTTCAACCCCGTTTTCAAACGTCTCCGGGATGCCTTTGTTTTTTAATATTTTAGCAATAGTCAGGCCTTCCAGTTCCGGCTCAGGAGAATACCTGGCAATCATGATGCGGTTGAGGTCACTGCCGCCGCGGTCGTGTTTGATGTTGTTGATGATATCTTCAATGAGCCGTGGTTTTACCTTCGGATCATTCCACCGTTTCTTCCATTCTTTGGGATTACCTTCTAATGCCCAGGAAGGGAAAAGAATAGTGAGACCGGTACTGGTGGCCGGATAAGGGTACTGATCCAACGTGACATCTATACCGTCTTTTCTTGCTTTGTCAACCATTGCCAGGGTTTTGACACTGCTGCCCCACCTGTCCTTACTGGCAATTTTGTGGTGGGATATATGGACGGGAATTTTTGCCAATTTTCCAATTTCAATGGTTTCATTTACCGCCTCCAGGATGCCCAGGCCTTCTTCTCTCATATGAGTGGCATAAACACTCCGGTATTTGGCCGCGACTTTTGCCAGTTCAATTACTTCTTCGGTTTTGGCATAAGCTCCGGGCATATATTTTAGCCCTGTAGAAATCCCAACCGCCCCGTCCTGCATGGCTTTTTCTACCATTTGCTTCATCTGCATCATTTCTTCTTCAGTGGGTTCCCGGTCAATATTGCCCATAACATTTCTTCTTATGGTATTGTGCCCCACCAGGGTGCAGAAATTAAGAGCAATTTTCCCTTGTTCTACTTTTTCCAGGAACTCTCCAATGGGATAAAAGGAACCGCCGCAGTTTCCTCCCAGGACAGTGGTGACTCCCTGGCGAATGTAGTTGTGGGCATTGGGCTGTTCCAGGATGTCGTCGTCCGTGTGGGTGTGAAGATCGATAAACCCCGGGCAGACCATCAGGTTGGAGGCATCGATGACTTTCTTCGCTTTTTTTGTTTTAAGCTTTCCTAATTTGGCGATTTTCCCTTTGCGAATGCCAACGTCAGCCTGAAACGGTTTACCACCGAGACCATCCACAATAGTTCCATTCTTGATGATAATATCGTATTTCTTCTTACCAAAAAGTCCTGATGCGCAGAAAAGAACCATAACCGACACTATTACAAAAGTTATAAAATACGTTTTGTTTTTCATATCAATATAATAACCTCAAAAACAACTAAAATCAATTTAATTACCTATTCCATGACAAGGCGAATGCCGATGTTGTGGGAACCCCACTCCCTTCCATAATATTGACGAAAGGTCGTCCGCATGTTATAAGCTTCATGCCCCACACAGCCGCCGCGCATCACAGGCCCAAGCCCGCTGGCAGGCCCTTGAGGATTATCACGGGGAGAATAAGAGTAATAATCAGGATCGTACCAGTCAGAGCACCATTCATAAACATTCCCGGCCATATCATGAACCCCATAGGGGGAAACCCCGGAAGGATAAGAACCTACCGAGATGGTATTATAATTACACTGAGCATAATTGGCAAAATTGCAGGTGGCAGTTTCATTTCCCCATGGGTACATGCGCTGATCCGTTCCTCTTGCTGCTTTCTCCCATTCTGCTTCCGTGGGGAGGCGGATGGTTTTCCCTAATTTTGATGACAGCCATTGGCAGTAAGCCGCGGCATCATTCCAGGTCATATTGGTTGCCGGGTTACTCCCCCTTGCTTTGATAAAATTGTTGTCCGGCCTGGACCTGCCGGTTTGATCACAAAAATAGTCATACTGGTCAAAGGTTACTTCATATTTGGAGATTTTAAAGGCATCCAGGTAAACCGCATGAACCGGCCGCTCATCCGGACGTCCAATGCCGGAATTATCACCCATCAGGAATTCACCGGCCGGTATCTCCATCCATTCAAAAGCCAGCGGATCAGGTCCCTTTTCACCGGTACCTTTTTTTTTCACCAGCAAAATAACAACCACTGTAACCACGGCTGCAGCACCAATTGCCAGAAACACGGGGAATTTTTTCTTTTTCTTCTCACCTTGTTTCTCAATTACTTTTGCTTTCAACACATCTTTTCCTGTGAGATTCAAAGGAAAAGAGATGACCCAGATAAAAAAAACAAACACTGTGAAAACACTTATTGAAACCTTTTTCATTTTTTGCCTCCGGCGGCCAGGCCCTCGGCGAGGGCAGCCATAAAAGGCGCATACGCGCCATCTAAAGGTTTTCTTCCCAGAACCAACCGATTAAGCGTCCTTTTTTGACGTTGAAATCAATTAATACAAAAAGCTCCGTTTCTGACGGATGGGGAAGCCTTCAGCTTACTTAACTTCTTATCTTCTCAACTTCTTAACTTCTTCGTTTTTGCCCTGGACCCCGCAAAAACTTTTCATACACGGTCAAACATCGTACCATGCTTCATAAGGGTATTTCCCATTGGTATCATTCTCTTTCTTCTCTTCTTCTCTTTGTGTTCCTTCGTGTCCTTCGTGGCTAAACATACCCCAGGTTGGAGGTCAGCCATTTTTCTACGGTTTTAACATCCATGCCTTTTCGCCGGGCATAATCCTCGACCTGGTCTTTGGTCAGTTTGCCGATAAAAAAATAATGAGACCGGGGATGAGAAAAATAATAACCGCTGACCGATGCGGCAGGTATCATCATAAAGCTTTCACTGAGCTGGATGGAAGTTCGCTGCGCGGCTTCCAGGAGATTGAAAAGCGTTTGCTTTTCCGTATGGTCCGGGCAGGCCGGGTAACCGGGCGCCGGACGGATACCCTGGTAGTTTTCTTTCAAGAGTTGTTGAATAGTTAAATTCTCGTTTTGCACATACCCCCAGAACTCTTTCCTGACCCGTTCATGCAGTCGTTCGGCAAAGGCTTCGGCCAACCGGTCTGCCAATCCTTTAATCATAATGGCACTGTAATCGTCATTCTCCGCTTCAAATTTTTTGACCGCTTCCTCAACCCCCAGCCCGGCAGTGACGGCGAATCCGCCAATGTAATCGACTTTTCCGGTTTCTTTGGGGGCAATAAAGTCCGCCAACGAACCATTGGGTTTGCCCGGTTTTTGAGCCTGCTGCCGCAGCATCCGGATCACCGCCATTACGTCTGACCGGGACTCATCCGCGTACACCTCGATATCATCATGATTCACCGTATTGGCCGGGAAAAGCCCGAAAACACCTTTCACTTGCAAGAGGTTTTCTTTTTCGATGCGTTCAAGCATGTCCTGCGCATCATTGAACAATTTGGCGGCCTCTTTCCCTACAGTCTTGTCCTCCAGGATGTCGGGGTAACGTCCCTTTAATTCCCATATTTTAAAGAAGAAATTCCAATCGATGTAAGGGTATAATTCCTTTACGGAATAGGATTCAAATGTTTTGAGGCCCAGGAAACGGGGTTTGGGCGGCGTGTAAGCAGCCCAGTCAATTTTGAATTTGTTGGACCGGGCCTGTTCCAGGGTGAGGAATTGGGTTTGGTCCATAATAGACCGGCGTTTGTGATGCAGTTCTTCATATTCTTTTTTTATATTTGCGAAATAATCATCCCTGGTTTTTTCATCCAGCAGACTGCCCACCACGCCCACAGCACGGGAAGCATCCAGCACATGAATGGCCGGGCCATTGTATTTGGGAGCAATTTTTATTGCTGTATGCATTTTGGAAGTGGTGGCGCCGCCAATCAACAGCGGGATCGTGAATCCTTGCCGCTCCATCTCCGCTGCATTATTTACCATTTCATCCAACGACGGCGTTATCAAACCACTGAGACCGATAATATCCACGTTCTCTTCCCTGGCTTTTGCCAAAATCTTTTCGCCAGGCACCATGACCCCCATGTCGATTACATCGTAATTGTTGCAGCCCAGTACCACTGCCACGATGTTTTTGCCAATATCGTGAACATCGCCTTTTACTGTTGCCAGTAAGATTTTTCCTTTGGTTTGCACCTGATGAGCGGAAGATTGCTCAGCTTCAATAAAAGGCAGGAGATAGGCAACAGCTTTTTTCATCACCCGAGCACTCTTCACCACCTGGGGCAGGAACATTTTCCCTGCGCCAAATAGATCACCCACCCGGTTCATGCCGTCCATCAACGGCCCTTCGATTACTCTGATAGCTTCTTTTAATTCCTGTCGGGCGGTTTCGGTGTCCTCTTCGATAAACTCTGTGATGCCCTTAATCAACGCATGGGTCAGTCGTTCATTTAACGGTTTTTTTCGCCACTCCAGTATTTTTTCTTCGGATTTTGCCGAACGTTCAAAGGAGTGCACCGCCTCCAGCAGCCGCTCCAGGGCGTCTTCCCTGCGGTTCAAAACCACATCCTCCACCCGCTCCAGTAAATCCCTGGGGATTTCCTCATAGACCGTTAATTGTCCGGGATTCACAATACCCATATCCATGCCAGCTTTGATGGCGTAATAAAGAAACACACTGTGGATAACTTCCCGGATGGGATCATGACCCCGAAAAGCAAAGGAAATGTTGCTGACACCGCCGCTGACCAGGCAGTTGGGAAAATTTTCTTTGAGCTGACGGGTGGCTTCGAGAAAATCGATGGCATAGGTACGGTGTTCCTCCATACCGGTGGCAATGGCAAATATATTGGGATCAAATATTATATCTCGCTCCGGGAACCCCACTTTTTCCCTAAGAATTTTATACGAACGTGACAGTATTTGCACCCGCCGTTCCAGGGTATCGGCCTGGCCCTTTTCATCAAACGCCATTACAATAGCGGCGGCACCATATTTCAAAATTTCTTTTGCCTGCCGGATAAATACCTCTTCACCTTCTTTCAGGCTGATGGAATTGACCACACCTTTGCCCTGGAGGCATTTAAGTCCTGCTTCGATAACGCTCCATTTGGAAGAATCGATCATGATGGGAACGCGGCTGATATCCGGTTCCGATGCCACCAGGTTTAGAAAGGTAGTCATCTCTTCTTCGGAATTCAGCAGCGCCTCGTCCATATTCACATCGATGATTTGTGCGCCGTTTTCCACCTGCTGCCGGGCAATTTCCAGTGCTTTCTCGTATTTCTTGTTCTTGATCAACTTAGCAAAGCGGCGGGAGCCGGAAATATTGGTGCGTTCCCCAACGTTAACAAATAAACTGTCTTCTTTAATGATGAGCGGTTCCAACCCGCTTAAAAATGTATAGGATTTTGGATCGGGTTTTACCCGCGGCGGAATGGCTGCCGCGGCTTCGGCCATGGCCCGGATATGAGCCGGAGTTGTTCCACAGCATCCTCCGATGATATTGACAAATCCACTTTCTGCAAATTCTTTGATGACTGAGGCCATATATTCCGGTGTGTCGTTGTATTGGCCCATCTCGTCCGGCAGACCGGCATTGGGGTAAATACTGGTATAACAGTGGGTGACGGAAGATATGGATTGGATATGGGGCCGCATCTGTCCGACGCCCAATGCGCAATTAATGCCGACACACAGGGGGTTGGCATGGGCCACCGAATACCAGAAGGCTTCGGCTGTTTGACCGGACAATGTCCGGCCGCTGGCATCGGTGATGGTGCCGGAGATCATCAAAGGACGAGTGATATTATGCTCTTCAAAATAATTTTTTATGGCGTATATGACTGCTTTGGCATTTAGCGTATCGAATATGGTTTCGATTAGAAGAATATCCACCCCGCCGTCGATTAATCCTGCTGCTGCGTTGTAATAGGCGTTTGCCATTTCAGCAAACGTCATGCTGCGGAACCCGGGATTATTGACATCCGGTGATATGGATAATGTGACATTGGTGGGACCCAGTGAACCCGCCACAAAGCGTGGTTTAGCCGGTTCTTTTTTTGTTATTTCATCTGCTGTTTCCCGGGCGATGCGGGCACTGGTTTCGTTTATTTCATATACCAGGTTTTCCGTTTGATAATCTGCCTGGGATACGGCTGTGGCGGTGAAGGTGTTGGTTTCGATAATGTCTGCCCCGGCTTCGAGGAAGGCCAGGTGAATTTCTTTAATGATATGGGGCTGGGTTAATGATAGTAGATCATTATTGCCTTTCAGGTCACACGGGTGGTTTTTGAACCGGTCTCCCCGGAAGTCGGCTTCTGTTAATTTATAGGATTGGATCATGGTGCCCATGGCACCGTCCAGGACCAGGATTCGTTTTTCCAGGAGTTGTTCCAGTTGTTTTGTTTTATCTATACTGTTCACGCTGGCATCCAAATTTGTTTTGGGGATTCTATTTTAACATATTTTAACCACGAAGGCACCAGGTCAGTTTTTAATTGACGGTGCCTTCGGCGACCAGGGGGCGGTTTTTTTAAAAAGAGCCCCTGGCCGCCGGAGGCAAAAAAAATAGTTTTTCTATCTGGTTTTTTTTTGAGCTTGAATTTTATACAGGTTTGTATTATACTAATGTGTATAAAACAGAATTGCACAATAGGTAACATGGAGATATGATATGAATCCATTTAAATACGGGCAGGTTGTTTTTGATGAGGACTTTTGTCCCAGGCCAAAATTGGAGAAAGCGTTGAAGAGCCATATCTCTTCGGCCCAGAATGTCTTGCTGGAAGGTGAAAGACGAATCGGTAAAACCTCATTGATTTACGAAATAATTCGTAAAATGAACAAACTCCGGCTTCTCTATATCGATATCCTGGAAGTTAAAACCGTGGATGATTTCTGCCGCCGCATCATAAAAGCCATCGTATCGATGGAACAAAAATCAGGATTGATTGAAAAGTTATTCAAATCGCTTGCTTATTTGAAACCGGTAATGGGCATTGATCCTCTAACCGGAACCCCTACCCTGTCTCTTGATGCTGCGGTCCGGTTAAAACCCGATTCTATCGAAGGTTTAATGGATTTAATTCATTCTGCCTATAAAAGGAAGAAATTGGTGGTGGTTTTCGATGAATTTCAAGATATTTTGAACGTGAAAGAAGCCCCGGCAGCACTGGCAATCCTGAGAAGTAAAATACAATTCCATACCGACATACCTTATATTTTCGCCGAGAGCGTCCGCAACCGGATAGATGATATCTTCAATAATCCTGGCAGCCCCTTTTTTAAATCGGCGATTACCATAGATGTCGGCTCCCTGGACAGGGAAATATTCGGCGATTTCCTGCAAAAAAAATTTCTTATAGGGAAGCGGAGGGTTCCACAATCCTTGCTTGACAGGATATTTGAAATAGCACAGGACAACCCGGGGGATATCCAACAGTTATGCGGCGCTGTTTGGGAAGTCACCTCCTACGGCAACGACATAAAAGACGACATTATTCCCTCTGCCCTGGAACTGGTTTACAGCCGGGAGTACAAAGGATACGAGGCTGCGTTGAGCCAGCTTACCGGGCAGCAGCTGCGCTGCCTGATAGGACTTGCTAATTTGGGCGGCAAATCTCCCCTTTCATCCGGGTTCATCAAGGTTACCGGCATAAACCAACCAGCCTCTATCAAAAGAGCACTAAACCGTTTAGTACAATTAAAAATCATTTATAAATATCAAAAAGAATACAAGTTCATAAACCCATTCTTCAGATCATGGCTGATTTATAAGGATTTTTAAGCTTGACAGGGTATAAAATATCTATTTCTAACGATTTCCACTTGACTTTATATGAATATTTTTATATCCTTTAAAGGACTGCAGCGGTAGTTGAGTTGTATTTTAACGATTTTGTCCCTAACTATAAAAAGCGAAACCAGGAGATTTCAGAACAAACCGAATTACATGAACGAACAAATGTGAATAATGATTAACCAAACATTAAAACCAGTAATCCCCAGGCTGGTTATCCTGTTTTTATTGCTGGTTCCCACGGTTGTCTATTCGCAGAGCTACCTGACCAAAACCTATTCCATTTCCGACGGCCTGGCCAGCCCCGTGATTAACGGCATTACCCAGGACAAAAAAGGAATCATGTGGTTTGCCACTCTTAAAGGGGTAACCAGCTATGATGGGATGACCTGGAAAAATTATTCAAAAGCAGATGGCCTGGAAGACACGGAGTATTACTATATCCATGCAGATACAAACGGCAATACCTGGGTGTTTACCAGGAATTTTAACGACGGGATATTTTGCTTTAATGGCAGCCAATGGATACACATTAAAAGCCCCCGGAATGATAACCAAACCCCAATCGATATAACAGCGGTGGCAATGATGGATGGAGAGGTTGATGAGGATGTCCAATTTGGAATCGGCACTGCCGAGAAGGGATTTTATATCTATAAACACAAACAAAGCAATTGGATTCATACTATGGGTTCCGCCGATTCACGGTTACGTTTAGGTTCACCTGCCATTTTTTCAGCTGCGTGTTATGATCGCTTGTTTTACCTGGGCACAGATCACGGCCTGTTCATGGTAGACCCGGCGCAGCCGCAGGACTGGATACGGAAATACATTAACGTTCCTTCACTTCCTATTTATTCCCTTACAATTGAAAGAGATCATTATCTTTACATTCAAAATGAATCATTGGCGACATTTGATTCCATATCTAGTTCTGCACCCTCACCCACAGCTGAACCTCTTATATGGCTGACAGGGGAAAAATGGGTGGGGTATTGCTCTCAGAGCAAAAACAAATTCTATCTTGTTTACAAGGGTCAATTGCCTGGTTTTAGAAAGGATTACCATTATAAACAACTGGTTACTCTCCCGGATCGCTTCGGCGGACTCTGGTTGGGCAACCGCGTTGTTTTTCTAAACATTGACAAAAACGGACGCCTCGAGAACATTGGCAAACAAAACAACCTCAAGGGTAATGGCGGCTATGCGATTTTTTATGACCGGGAAGCCAATTTGTGGGTGGGGACCTTTCGGGGACTGGCAAAGATCATCAGTTTTCGCTTTGAAAATTACAGTAAGCTCAACGGTCTTTACGACGATGAAGTGACTGCCATTAGTGAACTGGGTCAGGGGGATATGGTATTCGGCCATAATGGTGGTTTTACTTTTTTAATCGATAATAAAATCACTACTCATGAAATTCCTGGGAAAGATGAAGATGTTTTAGTGGATTCTCGGGTCCTGGATATGTGCAGGGACCAACGGGGAAATGTCTGGGCCGCTGTCAGCAGGATGGGTATCGTACGCATCACCCTATCGCGGCAGATGAAATGGTTTAAAGACCTGAATCCGGACCCCAAGAAGAGTTATAATTACTACTCGTCGATTATGGTTGACAGTACCGGGAATATCTGGGCCAGTGTCGATAACCGGGTGTTCAAATGGAACACCCGGGAAAATCGGTTTATTCTCATAAAAGCCAAAATAAATATCCAGGACAATATTCGCCGGCTATTCCGGGGCAGCGGAATAATATACATTGCCACAAACAAATCAGGCATATTTCGATTAAAGGGCAATCATATAGAGCCCATTTTTGTTCCTAATAAAAGGGAAGTCGAATCGGTTTTTGCGGTTTACCCGGATAAAGAAGGGAATCTCTTTCTGGGTACAAATTCCGGTCTTTTTGTACTGGAAGATGGCAAGTTGATTAAATACCAGCGCCAGTGGTTCCAGGTGGATAATCCTGTCTATTTCATAACCAGGGATCATAATGGTTACCTCTGGTTTGGTTTGAATAATGGTGTAATTAAGTGGAGTGGTGGTCAACAGGTACGGCATTATTCCATGCAAGATGGCCTGGCAGGAAACGAAACCAACCGGGCAGCTGGAGTTGTAGACAGTAAAGGGAGGGTCTGGATTGGAACAGACCAGGGAGTTTCCTGCTACAACCGGGAACGGGATAAGATAAAACGTGCCCCGCCTGTACTTGAGCTGCTTCACGTGGAAGCAGCCGGTATCCGGTATTCACTTAACCGGGACAATGTCCTGGAGTACAACCATGATGATCTAACGTTTCACTTCAGGGGAATTTCTTTTGTGGATGAAAAATCCCTCAAATATAACCTTAAATTGGAGGGTTTTGATGATCATTGGACCAATGAATTCCAATCCCCCAACAATCAAATTCGATATACCAACATCCCTCCCGGGAATTACCGGTTTCATATTCAGGCAGTGAACAGCCTTGGCATCCGGAGTGATATATTGGTTTCCGGGATCATTACCATAAAAAAACCTGCTTTCCAGGCCGGCTGGTTTTATTTCATGCTTATTGTGGTACTGGTCTTTTTAATTATTCTCATTACCAACTTTGTCTCTAAAAAACGTTACGCATTCCAATTGGAAGAGCAAGTGAGGCAGCGTACCCAACAGTTGGAAGTGTCGGAAAAAGAATTAAGAGATATTTTTAATACGGCCCATGACGCCATTATTGTGTTTGATCCCAATCATGAAATCGTTTATAATGTAAATAAGCGAGCATGTGATATGTATGGATTTACTCGACCGGAATTTATTGGCATGTCCATGGAAACCATCAGCAAAGATGTGCGCACTGGCAAATCAAAGATAAAAGAAGTGATGCAGCGGGGAAGCTTTCTCAATTTTGAGACAATACAATACCGAAAAGACGGCACGGAAATGATCCTGGAAGTGAATGCCTCTGTAATCAATTACAGGGGAAAACCCGCTATCCTCAGCATCAGCCGGGACATTACCGAGCGAAAGCATGCGGAACAACAGATCAAGCGATCCTTGAAAGAAAAAGAAATCCTGTTGAAAGAGATTCATCATCGAGTTAAAAACAATATGCAGATCATCTCAAGCCTGTTGGATTTACAGTCAGATGCCCTGGGAAATCCAACGGTTCTCCAGGCGTTCCAGGACAGCAAAAACCGCATTCGTTCAATGGCTCTGGTGCACGAAAATCTCTATCAATCCGGGGACCTGGCTCGAATCAGTACAGAAGAATACATTCTCAGTGTAGTGGATTACTTTTTGTCCACTTACGGGAATTTTGAGGACCGTATCGTCCCCAATATCCAGGTAGAAAATATCTCACTGGATATGGATACGGCTGTACCAATCGGATTGATACTGACGGAACTGCTGTCCAATGCATTGAAACATGCATTCCTTCCCAGGCGAAAAGGCAAACTTACAATTCGCTTTCGTTCCCAGGGCAAAAAAGCGTTAACCCTTATCGTGCAAGATAACGGTGTGGGCCTTCCCGAAGACATAGATATCAATGGGCCAGGATCACTGGGGCTGCAGCTGGTTTCCTTGTTAACACGACAATTGCAGGGAACCATTGAAGTGGAGAGACGCAGCGGTACCTCTTTTAAGGTAACATTTCCTTACCCCGTTGGTGGTAAGACCAGTGAAATACAAAATACCACTGCAGCCGACACGATGTCTACATCTACACCTATATATACCAATACACAATCACCTTCATCAAAAACAATTAGAGGAGTAAACCAATGATGAACAACAATGGAGAGGAAAATACCCATAGGCATAAAAAAACCAGGACAAAATTTAGAATTATGATTGTAGAAGATGAGCTGATTGTGGCTCAAAACCTGGAGAATCAATTACAAAAACTTGGCTATGAGGTTCCTGCTGTGGTTAATTCCGGTAAGGAAGCAATTTTAAAGGCAGCAAAAATCAAGCCCCACCTGGTGTTGATGGACATTAAGTTATCCGGTTCGATAGACGGCATTGATGCCGCAGACCAGATTCATACGCGATTCCACATTCCCGTGGTTTATCTTACTGCTTATGCGGATGAAGAAACGTTACAGCGGGCCAAAGCCACTGATCCCTTTGGCTACATACTAAAACCCTTTGAGCTGAAGAAATTGCACAGCACCATTGAGATTGCACTTTACAAGCACCAAATGGAAATGAAGCTGAAGGAGAGTGAGCTGCGGTTCCGAACCTTAGCGGACTCCTCCCCGGTGGGAATATTTCAAACAGACGCAAAAGGTGACTGTATATACGTGAACAGGCGCTGGTGCGAAATCGCCGGTCTTTCACCAAAACAAGCCATGGGCAGTGCCTGGACAAAGGCAATTCACCCGGAGGACCGTGATACCATCTCCAGGGCCTGGTATACCATGACGCAGTCAGGGGGGGAATTGGAATTCGAACAGGAATTCCGCTTGCAAACGCCTGCCGGGAAAACCACCTGGGTCTTTGGCCACGCCGCTGCCTTGAAAAGTAAATCCAGGGAAAGAATCGGCTATATTGGCACAATTACTGATATTTCGGTGCGAAAAAAACTGGAAGATGAATTACTAACCAGTAAAAAATTAGAAGCCATTGGTATACTGGCCGGGGGGATTGCCCATGATTTCAATAACCTGTTGTCTGTGATTATGGGCACAATCTCTATAGTGAAAGAAGATGCCAATATTACCGAAGGCCAGTATGAATTGCTGGAAAGTGTGGAAAGAGCATCCGCACAGGCTTCGGAATTGGCTCAAAAACTCATTACTTTTTCTAAAGGCGGGTGGTTAAACCGAAAAAAAATCAATGCCCAGCAAATCCTGGAGGAGGTGATCCAGGATCGCTTTGCCAACAGTGAAGCGGCTGAAAAAATAAAAGTGAATATCCCCCATAATCTGCTGCCAGTGGATGGCGACGAAAATAAATTGAAACAAGTATTTGTTAACCTGTTACTCAATGCTGTGGAGGCCGGGGGGGTTGAAAAAGGAATTACCATTACGGCCAAGAATATTGAGATACTGGAAGAAAATGCCCAGTCCCCATTGAAAAAAGGACAATATGCAAAAATTACCATTGAAGATAAAGGTTCTGGCATACCTGAAGAGTTCCTGGGTAATATATTCGATCCTTATTTTACCACCAAAGAAAAGAGTTCAAAAAAAGGACTGGGACTGGGAATGACCATTTGTTATTCCATCATCCGCAAACATGGCGGTCATATTGCCGCGAAATCCGAAGAAGGCAAGGGAACGGCAGTGAATGTCTATCTTCCTGCTTTCTCTACCCCCAAGGATGCACCCGTCACCGATGAAACGGATGGCTCCCCTAAAACCGAAACCACAACACCTCGCGTGCTGCTGATGGATGATGATCCCGTTGTCCAGGATGTTACCGGTCAAATGCTGAAACGCCTGGGATATGAAGTGGAAATCTTCAACGAAGGACTGCAAGCCATAAAAGCCTATAAAAAAGCCATGGAATCCAATAACCCCTTTGATGTAGCACTACTGGATTTAATTAATAAGCAAGGCATGGGAGGCAGGGAAACGCTGGGAGAATTGCTTAAACTGGACCCCCAGGTTAAAGCCGTTGCCATCAGCGGGTTTTCTAATGATACCGAGATAAATATGTTGAAAAGAGAAGGTTTCACCGCTGTTCTTTTCAAACCCTATAAAATGGCAGATATAGAACAAGTCCTTCGTACTTAATTTTTCATCGTTGCCTCCGGCGGCCAGGGGCTCTTTTGTAAAACCGCCCCTGGACCCCGCAAAACTTTTCATACACGGTCAACCATTGTACCACGCTCCATATCGGTATTTCCCATTATCGTCATTTTACTTCTTTCTCTTCTCACCTTTTAATTTTCATGCGCAAAATATCTGTAAACAGCAGAACAGACGTAATAAACGGGAACAAAGCAACCAGGATGCACACTTTTTGTAAACCAATAACAGGAAGAAATAACATCCCGATAAAAAAGGCACCCATGGCTGCTCCAAGATGATCAAAGGCATCAACGGTTCCGGCAGTCTTTCCTGTTTTTTGATGCGTCTTGCCCATGTAAACATGGATGGAAAGCGGAAAAATTAAACCAATGGCAAAGCCGATTATCATGGTTTCTATAAAAATAATGAGTTGATTGAGAAACGCCGCGTTGAGAAACAATTTTGTCAGACGGGGAAGCAATAAGGAAATACCAGCAACCAGGAGTTGAATGCAAATAATCCATTTGATGATGCGGGTATCGTGATTCAATTTTTTCCTGGTGATCAACCGGTTGGAAGCCGCTGCTCCCAGGGGTAACCCGAACATGAAAACCGCGATAATAAACCCGACGATATGGTAGATATTGCCAAAGTTATTTTGAAAGGTGTACAAAATCACCAGTTCCAGGGATAAACCTGCCATGCCGCCGGAAAACACAGCCAGGAGAGTGTGGAACCGCAAAAACCGGTCCGCAGCCCCGGGGTTCTTTGGCTTCGCCGTGGATAGGTAAAACATGCGGAATAAGAAAAGCACCAGGATGATAAACATAACATCTCTTAATTTCACTTTTTCAAAAAAACCCAGGATATTGGAAATATTGCTTTTACCGTACCAGCCGATGATTTTATTGAAATAGAGGTTGGCGATAGGGGTTTCATCGGTATTGATGTTGGATTTCCCCCTGGTTTCCAGGGCGTTTTTAATAAACCGGGTTTTTTCTTCAGGATAAAGTGATTGGAATATCATTCCCAGTTTTTGGGGTTTCATGCCGGTGGCCGTATAGCGCCGGGCCAGGACCCCCGGGTTGTCTGAGACGCTGGCTGGGTTTCTCGAAGCAAAAATAAAATTCTCCATGCCTGGTGCGACTACCACCTCCGGGAATACAGACTTTACCGTACTGTAAACCGAAGCGGTATAGTCGGTGATAATTCCTTGTTCATAATTTTCCGATGATGTGATTTTTAATGCCATCACACCCCCGGGGGTTAATACCCGCGATAAATCCACAAAGAATTCCCGGGTGTAAAAGCGATTGAGCAGCAAAGTAGAAGGTTCCGGTACATTCACGTAAACCATATTAAAGAACGGCACCAGTGCATCCGTACCGGGACTGTTCGCCGCAGAGAGAATCAGGTCTTTTACATACTTCCTGCCGTCGCGGATAATAATTTTAAACCGTTTATCTGACAGGATTTGTTTATCCTCTTCTGGAAGGTATTTTAAAATGGAGTCGATGGTTTTGGGGTCGATTTCTACTGAAACCAGTTCTGTCACGTCATACCGCAGTAAAAATTTAGCCAGGCCGCTGACCGCATCTCCGATAACCAGGATTCGTTTGGGGTTCGGGTGTTGGCATATCAGGTGGGCTGCCAGCACCATGTTGTCGTTTTCATTAGGAAAAACCGATGCAAACATGTTATTTAAGTATAGATTGTGCTGGTGGAACAACTCTGCCACCGCGATGTTCTGGTACCTGGAATCCGTGGAATACGTTAAAGGCAGTGTAGAAACGCTTTGCCAGCGTTTCTCTACAGTAAAGGTTTCAAAACGGCCGTTTATCCATGGCAGCAGGGAAATAAGGGTAAGCAAAAGTAATACACCGGCAGCAGGCAAGGTTTTATAATGGTTGGATTTCCAGAGGATAATACAAGAAGCTGTCAGCAGGGGCAGAATAAAAAGAGCTGCGATCAGGTAGGCATTGAAATGTCCCACCAGCAAGAAGGTATAAACAATACCGCTGAAAAGGGAACCCAGGGCCTCAAAAATATAGATATGTGAAATTCCTTTTACGTTTTTTAATTTTGAGTCTCTTTCTTCCCGGTTTGTTTCGTTGATGTGAAGGGAATGGACTTTGGCAGCAATAGGAAAGGAAAAGCCGATAAAGAAGCTAATAGGAATAATAAAAAATGCCGAATACAGGAAGACGTTAAAAAAACTGATATAGGTACCGGCTGGTGTGCTGCTGATGCTGTAGAGTAAGCGGGTGGCGGTGATGGCAATGGGCAGCAGGATACACATTATCATGATAGAGACCACAAAAATCATCAGGATGTTTTTGCTTCGTTCTGCTGCTGCGCCGCCAGTCAATGCGCCGGTAAAAATACCCACCAGCCAGTTGGTCAGCAGAACCGCGAAGATGAATTCATTACCGTAAACCACCACGAAAAACTCTCGCAGCATCGTGGTTTGGGATATCAAGGCAAAAGCTCCCAGGGAAAAATAAGTAAACAGGACCAGGATGTTCCAATTCTGCCTGTTTTTGTATTCGTTTTCAGTCCGTATCATTTATTTTCTCTAAGCAGTGCTAAAATGGAATTCTATTCTATATTCGATGATTAGTCAAGAAAAAAAGGTGCCCCAGATTTACCGCCAATATATGCCTCCGGCGGCCAGGGGCGCTTTTTAAAAAAACTGCCCCTGGACCCCGCAAAAATTTTTGATACACGGTCAATCGCCGTACTATGCTTCTCTACATATTACCCCATTGATTTCGTCTTACTGCTTGACTTCTTCTCTTCGTGTCCCTTCGTGTATCTTCGTGGCTAAAATCAGGCGGTGGATTTTATTATCTCTTGACAATTAAAGGCAAGAAAACTATAATAATAAACCCAATCATGCCAAAAAATTAAATCCAAAAGGAGGGCCCCATGAAAAAGAGTGTCAAATTTGAACGACTCGATGATTCCCTTTTTAAAGGGTTATCAAAAAAACAGTGCGCCAGTGTATACGGCGGTATCAAAAAAACCTACATGGACATTGCAACTTTTGATCCCGCATCAGGTACCACAATCTTCGATCAAATCGTAGTGGATGATTCACCGCACTAAGTACGTGTTCTGGCGTATTCGCTTAAAATGACAAAATGACGGGCAAACGGGCAGATGCCTGTTGGCTCATTTTCCCGGGTCAAGGGGCGTCTGGCCCGTTACCCATCAAACATTAATTTCCAGACCATTAGTTAAGTTATATGATTTTAATTCTGAGCCAGGATTCGTGGGAAACAACCACCGAAGAGGTGATGGATTGGATCGTCCACCTGAAGGGTGACGTCATTCGTCTCAACGGCGAAGACCTGCTGGATACCAATCCGTTCCATTTTTATATGTCCAACCGCAGGGAGACCCAATTCTACCTCTGCCTGGAGGGACGGGAAATTAACCTGGAACAGATCAATGTGGTATGGTTTAGACGATGGTATAATTATAACAACTTAAATTTCTTGGATTCCATAAACAACCCCGATCTTAAGCACGACATATCCAAACACATGACCTATGAAATAAACAGTTTAAGTCGGTTCTTGTTTTGGTTGTTAAAAGACAGGTATTGGTTAAGCGATGAAAGCTGCGTCAATGTAAACAAATTGCACGTATTGCAATCAGCAAAAGCGGTGGGCCTGGATATCCCGGCCAGCATGGTCACCAATAACAAAAGCCAGCTCAGCGAATTTAAAAACCGCCATGGACGTATTATAACAAAGTGTATCGGCGAACCCACCTTCTTCAATTACAAGAAAGTGAATTACGGCCTGTACACGGAAATAATCCATGACACAGCCCTGGCGTCATTTCCCCATGTATTTTTTCCCTGTTTGGTCCAGGAAATGCTCTCCAAAGAATACGAAATCCGGGTATTTTACCTGGATGGTGATTTTTACAGCATGGCCATATTCTCCCAGGAAGATAAACAGACCGGCGTGGATTTCAGGAAATATAATTATGAGCGGCCCAATCGTATGGTTCCTTATAACCTGCCCGTTCCCCTGCAAGAAAAAATTACCCGGTTAATGAAACGCCTGGGCTTTGAAACCGGGTCCGTCGATATCGTGAGGACCCGGGACGGCAGGGATGTCTTCCTGGAGATCAATCCCATCGGACAGTTCGGCATGGTTTCTTATCCGTGCAATTATTACCTGGAAAAAAAAGTGGCGGAATTTTTAATTAAAAAGGACAACCATGAAAAAGAAAAAAGAAAAACCGAAACCCGGACTCACGGACATATTACCCCAACAAATTGAAAACCGCTTGCCCCTGAACTTCCGGTTCTCCCGGGGAAAAGCAAGAAGTGGTATTGTGGCTTCTACTGCCAAAAGCCGGTTTCATCGCACCCGGCATTTCAGGTGTGCGGAGTATTATAAACCCATCTCGAAAATTTTAAGCAAATTGCCCTGACAGACCCATGGCCGGTAAAAATTATTTTATGCTCTATTCGTCATGTATACCGGTGCAAGGTGCCAGGAGAAGTATCATTTGCGATCTTCAGCGAAGCCGGTTTTATTTTATTCCCAATGCGTTATGGGAAATATTAACACAAACCGGGAATCAAACCGTGAGCGAGATTAAATCGGCATATGATAACCGCTATGACGACATCATCGATGAGTATTTTGCTTTTCTTATCGATAATGAGTTGGGGTTTTGGTGTGATGAGCCGGCCTTATTTCCGGGCATTGATTTAACCTGGGAATATCCCGGTGAAATTGCCAATGCCCTGGTGGACATCGGTCATTCCAGTAACCATGATTTTTCCCGGGTATTCGGCCAGTTGGCAAAGCTGGGCTGTAAAGCGCTGCAACTGCGGTTTTTTACGGAAATATCCGGGAACCGGCTGCGGGGAATTTTAGATTTATTAGAATACAGTCCTTTAAGGTCTGTGGAACTCCTGTTAACATATTCGCCCGAATGGGAAAAAGATGAGTTGAACCGGTTACTGCTGCACTACCAGAGGATTTCTCAGATTTACATTCATTCTGCGCCCGTTACGCGGAGGTACCTGTCCAGGAAATTTAAAAAAGTTATTTATTACACTGAGGAGAGGCTGGAATCTGCGGCCCAATGCGGTCAAATTGTTCCCGGTTATTTTACCGTAACCATTGAAGG
>JABAOF010007148.1_pt6 | contig 34724 bp, 34 predicted proteins | sample 7062171 | NCBI WGS metagenome assembly JABAOF01 (sample SAMN14538628, study PRJNA623070) | marine sediment metagenome | biome: marine biome [ENVO:00000428]; feature: marine pelagic biome [ENVO:01000023]; material: deep marine sediment [ENVO:00002113] | place: India: Gulf of Khambhat ...
TTTTGTCATTCCTTTCAGTTGGGCGTGTTCAACAATCAGCGCCTCCAGGGGCGGATTGCCCGTTCGTTCGCCACAACCGAATATCGCAGCATTGGCGGCGCTGCAGCCGTACAGCCATGCCGTCGCAGCGTTTATCTGAACCTTATGCAGGTCGTTATGCCCGTGCCATTCGAGCTGTTCGGAAGGAACACCTATTTGTCGAAGCCCATAAATAAGTTTGGGGATGCTCCGGGGCAAAGAAGCCCTCGCCCACGGCAGGCCAAATCCGAGCGTATCACAAAGACGAATCTTGACCGGCTTGTCATATTCTTTGGAAAGTTTCATTAACTCAGCGGCAAAAGGCAGCACAAAGCCTTCATAATCCGCTCGCGTTATATCCTCAAGGTGGCAGCGCGGAGTAACACTGCTATCTAAAGCGGCTTTGACAATATCGAGATACGCATTCATCGCCTGTGCCCGGGTCTTTCGTAGCTTCAGGAATATATGATAATCACTTGCTGAGGTCAGAATGCCGGTTTCGCTGAGCCCCATTTGTGAGACCAGCTTAAAATCGGCCGCTACAGCCCTGATCCAGCCTGTTACTTCGGGAAACTTGTAACCTCGCTCTTTGCACAGTTCTACCGCCTCTCTATCGCGCTCTGAGTATAGGAAGAACTCACATTGGCGAATCAAACCCGTCCCCCCGTCTATTTCGTGCAATAAGTCGTAAATCTTAAGGATTTGCTCCGGCTTAAAAGGCGGCCGGGACTGCTGACCATCGCGGAACGTTGTATCGGTTATCCAGATTTCCTCCGGAATATCATACTTAACTTCTCGATTGTCGAATACCACTTGTGGAAATTCAGTATATGGAAACGTCTGGCGATACAGATTGGGTTTTTCAACATTTACAAGTTTAAGGTTCTTATTCGCCATTATTTATCTCCAGTACGTTATTGGTCGCTGGCTGTCCAACAGATTATCCTATATTCTGATATTTTGTATCTCGTTCGAGATGAACTTCACGAGATACGAATAATAGCCGAGGTGGGAGTCGAACCCACACGCCCATTACGGGCAGGGGATTTTAAGTCCCCAGCGTCTGCCGTTCCGCCACTCGGCCGGATACGATAGGCTAACTTATCTGCCAAAATTTTGCAAATTGTTTCCCGAAAAACTCGGAACTGATAAACATCTGACAAAACCCCCGGATTTGTCTTAACCCCCTTTTACTGCTGGACTTGATGAAATCGGACCGATTGCAAGTCGAAGCGGCTTTGACGAAGGATGGTTGGAAGACCAGCGCGAAAAAAATCAGTGAAGAGATTTTTTGAAGTCAAATCGAGGCTTGAATCGACAAAGAAAATCCCCTATTCGCTTCTGTATCTGGGCCAGGCTGACTCTCCAGCCAAGGGCTTTTAGCAATGAATCTTTACCCGCTAATGAGCGTGCCTTCTTAATCCTCTCGGCAGCGTTGGCCAGTCTGCCCATTGCCAGGTAAACAGAGGCCGAATCTCTTAAAGCCAGAACGTGCCCGCTCTGGATATCAAGCGTGTGGGCAAAAAATTCCACAGCATCCCCAAGCGCCCCTTGTATAGCCCTGACAACTCCAAGATAGTAATAGGCATCTGCGTTAACGCTATCGATATCAACAGCCTGCAGCAGGCACTGCGTCGCATAATCGAGGTCACCCATTCTCAAAAACATCGATCCCATAGAGACCAAAATATTCGCATCTTCAGGGGCCAGCTTCAATTCCGAAATCAGATAAGCTCTGCCCTTTTGTTCCTGGCCTCTCATTAACGCATACTGAGCCAGTCTATAGCATGGCCCTGTGAGTGTATTGTCCTTTTGCAATGCCTGACTAAATAGTTGCACTGCCTGCTCATAGTCATTGTTGCTAAAAGCAATCTCCCCAAGATAGAATAAAGCGACTCCTGATCCCGGCTCAAGTTCGAGTATTCTGTTGAATTTTTCCTTTGCCGATTCGATCTCGCCGGTCTCAAGCATAAACAAACCGAAATCGAGAATAACATCAACATCACCCGGGTTAACTCGAAGCTCTGCCAGGAAATGCTCACGGCTGTGTTTGTTATCACCCGCGGACCAGTAGGCTTGAGCAATTCGATAATTGATTTGTGGGTGACTCGGCTCAAGTTCAGCCGTTCTTAGCCAGCAGCGAATGGCTTTTTTGTACTGGCCCCGAGCAAAAAGACTGTTGCCGATATTATAGTAGCACAACGCACAGTCCGGTTTTATCTGCTGGGCGAGGTAAAACATCTGCTCAGCTAAATCGTGCAGGCCCATTTCGGTATAGGCAATTATTCGATTACAGTAGCACGGTTCAAACTCAGGGCCTAACTCCTCGATACGCTCGAAAGTATCGATAGCCAGATCATAATAGCAGGTGCGGGTATAATCGACCGCCAGCGAGTTTAATATCTCCAAATCATCAGGGTTTAGCTGCAGGGCAATTTCGTATTCTCTTGTCGCTTCGTCAAACTGATTTATGGAATCCAACGTTAATGCCTTGTTGAAATGCCACGAACTGTTGGAAGGGTTTATCTCAAGGGCCGTTTCTAATTCGGCAAGAGCTTGTGACATTTTGCCGTCTTCGTAAAGCTCAAAGGCTTTCCGCGCCGACTGTTCACCCTTTTCATAGGAGCCGAATTCCATATCTTCAAAAAGCATAGTCGCACCCTTACTCCTTCTATCATCCAGCAATTAAGCAGTTACATAACGGCGTTATCGCCCATAAAATATGATCGGGTTAGCGGTTTTTGGCCGGTTCAGGACCTTTTTACCTGCGATAAAATTTTGCTGGATATTCGGATTGTAAACTCTTACAATTGAACAGGTTAGTTCCCAGCATCAAAGCGGCATGAGCCGGAGCTCTTTTGCTGCTGGGCTGTTTTTCTGGAAAGCAGCCGCCGAGAGTCTTATAATGTGTGACTGCTATATGGGTCGTGACCATGCGTGAATCTGGAACCGAATCACGAGTCACGAACCGCTGGTCGCGAATATAATTGGGAGAAGCCAAGCCATGATTAAAGAAGTAAAAGGTCACGTAACAGCCGGCAAGGGCAATTACGCTATCGTAGTCAGCAGGTTCAACGAATTCATAACATCTAAGTTGCTTGCCGGTGCGATAGATTGTCTCCAGCGTAATGGTGCTGCTGATAAACAGATATCCGTAGTCTGGGTGCCCGGTGCCTGTGAGATTACGCAAGCTTCCAAAAAGCTCGTACAGAGCGGCAAATACGTCGCGGTCATCTGTCTCGGCGCGGTCATACGAGGTCAAACTGCTCATTACGATTTTGTCTGTCAGCAGGTAGCCCGAGGTATCGGACAAATCAACTACGATTCAACTGTGCCGACTGTATTTGGTGTCCTGACCTGCGATACGCTCGAGCAGGCCGTCGAAAGAGCCGGGACGAAAATGGGCAATGCCGGCGCCGACGCAGCGATGACGGCGATGGAAATGGCCAACGTGATGGAACAGATTTAAGTTTATCAATTGTGCTCCGGCGCTCGAGCGGTGAACTACGAAATATCAGATGCAAGCCGATAGAAGAACAAGGGCCAGAGAACTGGCAATGCAGGCGTTATATCAACTCGATGTGCAGGGCCCTGACGCCTTTGAGCTTTTAGGCCGGTTCTTTACGGAAGCAGATACAGACGAATCTGTCCGAAAGCTTGCCTTGGATTGGACAAAAGGAACGTGGGAAAATTTGAAACAGTGCGACGAACTGATAGTTGTCTCGATAATAAAGTGGCAATTTACAAGACTCTCACCTGTTGATAAAGGCATTTTGAGATTGGCGGTTTATCAATTGAAATTCTGTCCCGACATCCCGCCGAAGGTTGTGATAAATGAAGCCATCGAGCTTGCAAAAAAGTTCAGCACTGATAAGTCACCCGCGTTTGTTAATGGCGTTCTTGACGCCATTCTTAAGAAGCTAAAAAGTAAAACGAAAAATGCAAAGTTTTGAAATTTTCAGTTATGGTTTTTCATTTTTAGCTTTAAGCTTTTAATTTTCTATGAGAACGATTGCCGTATTAAATCAAAAGGGAGGAGTAGGAAAAACCACAACAGTGGTCAATACTGCAGCAGCTCTTGCTGCCGCGGGCTCAACGGTGGTTGTTATTGACTTTGACCCTCAGGCGCATCTTACGATACACCTCGGTCTTGAGCCGCAAATCATCGAGTCAGGCTCATATAAGGTCCTGACTCAGTCAGCTAAATTTGAAAAGGAAATTCTGTTGGTGCGTCCGAATCTTTGGCTGCTGCCTGCAAATATCAACCTGGTTGGCGCCGAAAGCGAACTGGTGAGTGTGGTCGGTAGGGAAACCATTCTGCGGGAGGCCATTCAAACGGCCGAAGATAAATTCGATTATTGTTTTATCGACTGCGGCCCTTCGCTCGGATTGCTGACCCTCAACGCCCTCGCTGCCGCCCAGGAGGTCTTGATCCCGCTTCAACCCCATTTCCTGGCCCTGCGGGGATTTGGAAAACTGCTGCAAACCATCGAACTTGTGAACAAAAGAATCAACCCGGATCTGAAAGTCAAAGGAGTTTTACTATGTATGTTTGACAGCAGAGCCTCACTTCCGAACGAAGTCAAAGCCGACATCGAGCAATTCCTCAGCAAGGCACGCGGGACTAACTGCGCCTGGGCACAAGCCCGGGTTTTACCCACTTTTATCCGAAGAAATATCAAGCTCGCCGAGGCGCCAAGCTATGGCAAAACAATTTTTGAATACGAACAAAATTGTCACGGCGCCGAAGATTACGGGAAAGTAGCCGAATTCATACACGCCGGGTTCCCACAATTCCAACCACCGGCACGCCTTGACACACAGCCTGCTGCTGCCGAAGAGCAGGCCAAGCCTCCCATCGAAATCAGAACAATCTCCCCCCGCCAGCAACAAGCGGGGATTGATTCTAAGACACCTACGGAATTTACAGAGACAACAACCGACCAATCCGACACCTGATTCGATACAAGCTTCAGCTCAATAGGGCAGAGACTATTTCTGTTTAATAGAACTCAGAACTCAGATTATCTGCCCTCTGTTTTGTGTCCAGTCAGGTCAACTGTTGTGGGTTTTGCAGTTGCTCTGCGATAAAGGCTAAAAACTGTGCTGCGTAGGTTCCGTTAATAACTCTGTGGTCAACTGCCAGGGACAGGCTGACCATTTTTCGGAGACCCGGCAAGGGGGGAACCCTTTCATCATTTTCGCAGACGACCGTGGTCACTACATTGCCGACGGCCAATATGGTGCTGGTTGGCGGCGGTACGATTCCTAAAAAGGAATCGATGTCGTAGGCGCCGAGATTGCTCAGCGCTATAGTCTCGCCTTCTATATCTTCGAGTGTCAATCTATTATCACGTGCTTTATCGGTCAACAACTTTTCCTCGCGGGCAATTTCGACCAGCGTTTTCTTGTTGGCATCCTTCACTACCGGCACAACAAGGCCTTGTGGAGCGCTGACTGCAAAGCCGACATTGACGCGCTGGGCAATCCTTATGTTGTCGCCAGCGAGCTTGCCTGCCGTGAGAGGATATTTTTGCACAGCCAGACCCAGGGCACGTATATAGAAGGCGTTTGTGGTTATTTTGACGCCCAACGATTTTCTAAGTCTGGGCCGGATGGCCATTAGTTCGGTAACATCTGTTTTTGACTCAACGTAAAAACAGGCCTTACTCAGCTTGGATTCCAGCATCCTTTTGCCGGTGAGTTTCTGTATTCTGGTTAGTGGGATTTGATGCATCTCGTTTTGGTTCCCATTTTGCGGCTAAGTCGAGTTCCGAATGTTTCATTATTTTTCTTCATGCGTGCCGGGGCAATTGTAATAAGTTTGACATTGTGATGCAACTTTGGTATAAGTATTTATTGTCATATCATTATTCCTCAAGAAAAACTGGTACGATAAATTGGAGGCGGGGTCCCAAACGCAATAAGGCGCGTTTGGGAGCCCAGGCAAATTGATTATGAGAAAACACGGCTTGCTAAGAGGTTTTTATGAGTCGGCGGTATTATCACCGTCGAGAAGTACAACATAAACAGCGGTAAGCTCAGTAGTTGAAGGATTTAGACAAATACTGCTTCCGCAACAGGAACTATTTAATATGGTATGGCCTTACGAATGGGAGAATCAGAATGAATAGACGACAATTTTTGAAAACAGTACCTGCGGGTATATTAGCCGTAACTGCTCTGCCTTGTTTTGTTAATGCGCAGAAAAAGAACAGAAAGCCAAACATCGTTGTGATAATGGCGGATGATATGGGCTATTCCGATCTTGGCTGTTATGGTGGAGAGATTAGTACGCCGAACATCGACAGCTTGGCGGCAGGTGGCATACGTTTTACACAGTTTTATAACTGTGCCAAATGCAGTCCTACCCGCGCATCTCTTCTGACCGGCCAGTACGATCAGGCCGTGGGAGTCAAAAATATGGAGCACGGCAGCACGTTCGCGGAGGTGCTGCGGGCTGCGGGCTATCGAACAATCGCCTCCGGTAAGTGGCATCAAAACCCCCTTCCCACCACGCGTGGTTTCGACAGATATTTCGGCCTGGCCGACGGGTGCTGCAATTATTGGAATCCCGGAACCAGAGCCAGACCCGGCGAAGGCAAGCCCGGCCGGAAGAGACCAACACCACGTCGCTGGGCCATTGAGGATAAAGCAATCATGGGCTATGTACCTGAGGATAAGGACTTCTACACCACCGATGCCTTTACGGACTATGCGGTCGAGAGGCTCGATGAATATAAGGACGAAGATAGACCTATTCTGTTGTATCTTCCGTACACTGCCCCTCATTATCCACTGCACGCCTGGCCTGAGGACATCGCCAAATACCGTAACAAATACAAGATCGGGTGGGACAAGGTCCGCCAGCTCCGCTACAAGCGACAGATCAAAATGGGCATTATCGATGCGAAATTTGCGCTCTCTCAACGGGACGAGCGTGTAAAGAAATGGGATTTGCTCACGGAGTCTGAGAAAGACGCCGAAGACCTCAAGATGGCGGTATATGCTGCGATGATTGAATGCATGGATCGCGGGATAGAACGAGTGATTGCCAAACTTAAAGAAATCGGTAGATGGCGAAATACGCTGGTGCTGTTTCTCTCTGATAACGGCGGTTGCGCCGAGACTCCTGATAAGACTCCTGACATACCACCGGGACCTTTGGAGGGCTACCGAGCGTTAGGCCCGGCCTGGGCCAATGCCAGTAATACGCCCTATCGGAAATACAAATCGACCGACTATGAAGGTGGCAACTGTACGCCTTTTATTGCATCCTGGCCCGGTGTGATTAAGCCGGGTCAGATTACCGAGCAGGTAGGGCATATTATTGACATCCTCCCGACTTTTATGGAGATAGCCGGGGTCGGTTATCCCGAACGGATTGATGGCAGAAAACTCAAGAGGCTGACGGGAAAGTCGCTTTTGCCCATTTTCAAAGGCCGGAAAAGAGAGGGACATGATGTTCTCTATTGGCAGTTTGGAAATGCAAAGGCCGTTCGCAAAGGCGACTGGAAACTTGTGAAATACGGTCGTTCTGACTGGGAGCTATACGACCTGGCCAAAGACAGGACGGAATTAAACGACCTGGCTGGACGATATCCGGACAAAGTCGAAGAGATGGCCGGAATGTGGGGGGAATGGTGGACAAGTGTAGGAGGCAAGAAATAGTCAAAAGAGGGCAGCACTAAGATTCAGATTTCAGGTTGAACCTGAGGATTTACAGAGAATTTGGCGTTATGAAACATAACGTGACAATAGTCTGCTCCAAAGACAGGATACGTTCGGAGCAATTTCCCGTCAGAATCGGGCGCATTCTGGCATGATTAGTGAATTCTGGGAAAATAATGGTTCCGATGATGAGCCCGGTTACTAAAAGGAGTGATGATAATGGGCGATACAGGACTCGAACCTGTGACCTCACGGGTGTGATCCGTGCGCTCTAGCCAACTGAGCTAATCGCCCTGTTATTCGATTTCTCCTGATTAAATCAGGGGTTGAAAGTATAAATCATAAACCGCAAATCGTCAATCCCAAATTAACTGGCGACAACGTTGATACGTCCCAATTTGACACCCTTCATGCTCAATATGCTCTCGGCCACCTTATTGATTTCGCCAACACGTCCTCGGAGCACAATTACCTCCAGACAATTGTGCTCATCCAGGTGAACGTGCAGAGAAGAAATCACTTGCAGGGACGAAGCCAGAATATGCATATGTTGCAGGTCTATCAGCTTTTCCGTCAGCTTTGTCGAATGATGGTCGTAAACCAGAAATACGGCAGCGACCGCTTTGGATTTTGGATGCTGGAGGCGCTCGGCGCTTAGCTGCCGGCGTACAAGGTCGCGTATCGCCTCGGATCGGCTCTGGTAACCCTGCTCGCCAATGAGCTTATCGAACTTCGTAAGCAGCTTTTTATCCAGTGATACCCCTATACGTTCGACTCGGTTCATTTTTATTCCCTTTGTTGAACTTTGCGGCGTTGATACAACCTAGGGCGGCAACCTCCTGTGCTTAGCAGAGTAATATAAACTTGTTTGGTGGTGTTCTCAACCTTTGCTCGTAACGTAGATTACCTGCTCGGCAAACAGATTCGGCGCGAATCTTACCGGGCTAAGACGCGTTTTAGTCAATGGTATCTTCTCTTCCACCTTGACACCCAGCTCTTTGCAAAACTCGTCAAAATCTTTCATCGACAGAAAATGTATGTTCGGCGAGTTGTGCCAGCCGAAAGGCAACTGCTTGGTTACCGGAGCTTTGCCTCGAAGCGATAACTGTGCTCTGCATCGCCAGTGGGCAAAGTTGGGAAAGCTCACAATCACTTTCTTGCCTACTCGCAGCAATTCGGCAAAAACCTTTTCGGGATTTTTTACCGTCTGCACCGTTTGCGACAGTATCACATAATCGAAGCTCTTGTCACCGTAATATCTCAGTCCCTGTTCAATGTCCTGCTGGATAATCGGCAGCCGCCGGCAGACACAATCCAGCACAAGCTCTTGTTTAAGCTCGATACCGTCGCCTTTTATGTTCTTGTCCCGCACAAGATTGGCCAGTAATTCTCCGTCACCGCAGCCGACGTCGAGCACTGTGCTGTTCGGTTCAATAAGAGATTCTATCAGCTCGTAATCCACACGCGCCCTGTGCGCGTTCTCAAACTTGCTAAGCTGGCGCATACTCCGTGCGTAACACGAACACGGCTGCTGCTCTGTCTGAAGCCTGTAGGTAGCCTGTAAAAAACAGCAAATAAACCAGCCTAATATTTCCGGCTCTAATAAAAACGCATCATGGCCGTAAGGCGATGCAATGTCACAATAACTTACGTCCTTCCTGTTCGCGGCAAGGGCTTCGACCATCGCCCTGGATTGAGCCGGCGTATAGAGCCAGTCACTCGCAAAACTAACTACGAGAAATCTTGATTTGACATTCGCGAAGGCCTTGTTTAAGGACCCGTATTCCTTTTGCAGGTCGAAATAATCCGCCGCCTTGGTTATGTAAAGATAACTGTTCGCATCGAACCTTTCCACGAAGGTCTGCCCCTGATAGTCCAGGTATGTCTCGACGGCAAACTCAGAGTTGAAATCATAACTGTATTGCTCAGCTCTTCGCAGTTTCCTGCCGAACTTCTCACGCATGCCCTGTTCTGAGAGATATGTTATATGCCCAATCATTCGCGCTATTGCCAGACCTGTATTCGGGCCTCGTTTGTCCTGGTACTGTCCGTCGGCGAAATTCGCATCCGCCAGTATCGCATTTCGGCCTACTGCATCGAATGCAATCGATTGGGCCCCGAGATGTGCGGTGGTGGCAATCGGTATTACGGCTTTGACAAACTGGGGGTACTCAATCGCCCACTGTAGGACCTGCATCCCGCCAATCGAACCTCCAATTACCGCCAAAAGCTGTTTTATCCCCAGCTTATCTAACAGTAGCTTTTGAAGCCTGACCATATCACCTATGGTGATAATCGGGAAGTCCAAACCGTATGGCTTACCGGTTTCGGGATTAATCGAAGATGGACCTGTGGTCCCACTGCAGCCGCCGAGGAAATTTGAGCAAATAACGAAATACTTATTTGTATCGATTCCTTTACCGGGCCCGACCATAGCATCCCACCAGCCGGGCTTTTTGTCATCAGCACTATTATAGCCGGCAACATGGGCGTTGCCGCTGAGAGCGTGGCAAATTAAGATGGCGTTATCGCCGGCGGCGTTGAGCTGGCCATATGTCTCATAGGCCACATCAATCGGAGCCAAGCTCTTGCCGCAATCCAGCTCCAACGGCTGGGCCGCCTCCACCAGACGTATTGTCTGCGTCTGCACGATACCAATCGAATTTTTCCCAATCTCTGCCATAGCGCACGTTAAGTATAGCCAAAAACTTTTCTCTGTAAAGCACAACAGTAATAAGCTACTGCGTGAAATCGCCAATCAGCCGGTATTACGGGATAGATAATGGTCTAATGAAACCCAAAGCCGGTAAACCTATGATTGTCGGCGGTGTTACAGAACCAATCAGGCAAATATTATTTCTCGTCCGCTTTGAAATTCTGGAGCAAACGGCCAAAAGCTCAATGAGCAGGTGAAAAAATAATCCCGCACCAACAAAGCACTTCACTGTATTCCATTTTTTTATATCATTTCGAGCCGGCGAAGAATGCCTTTTGTCCACCGGCAGCTTCGCACGTGCGAGAGGATAAGCAATAGCGTTATCAGCAGCCAGTAACCGGTGAACCGCAGATAGTAAAGAATGCTGCCAAATATTCCGCTGGTTTCGGCGGAACAGGCCTTTAGCTCAGATGGAGTATACATCGCTCCCTTAATTACACAACCAAATGCACTCTGCCAAGGCAACAGCAGAACCAGCATAACCAGCGAGATGAAAAATGCTCTGCAAATATGGTTTATGCCGCCAAGCCTGCCTATCAACGAAACGTTCAAGGCCAAAAACATTGTCAGGCAGTAAATCGTGGCTGTCACTATAAGCACAGCGTTAAGGAAGCGGACCAGCCAGGCCAAATGTCCGAATGTTATGCCAAATAAGGATTTCGCTGACTTCGGCGAGGTCGGTTGGGCCGCGGTGGATTGCTGTGGTTCCACCGATGGGCGTCCTGTGGACTGTGATATCTCTTCGGCTGGCTGGTTTGCATTTGCGGCCACCTTTTTTGCAGCCTCATCAATCTCCTGTGCGTTTTCACGAGCGACCCCGGCGGCAACAGCGGCCTCATTACCCCCGTTCTCTTCACAAGTTCCAATGTAGCCAGTATCTACGAGCCAGAAGGATATCTGTAACAGCAGAAGACACAAAATTATGATTAGAAATAAAAAGAATTTCCATCCTCTGACCACGTCAATAACATCGAGGCAATCTTGAGTATCCGATAAATCTTTTGGTTTTGTCTGGTTTTCATTCATTTTCAAATCTCCTAATTTGGTTGATTGGTGATTGGTTAATCGGTTAGTTAACTACTCACCATTTCCACGAGCATCAAGCGTCTGGTATCCCTTTTGAATTATTATGTTTTGTGCCTGCTGTAAGTGCAAGGAATTTATCTGTGCTTAAGAGCAGGCTCCTTCTCTATGAGATTACCCTGCTATTTCTCGCTCTTTATCTTGCGGAAACAACTTTTAGCTGCTTCAATAGTCTTTTCAATATCTGCCTTGCTGTGAGCTAATGAGACAAACATTGCCTCATAAGCACTTGGAGCGAGATAAATTCCCTGTTCCAACATCTCCGCAAAGAATCGTTTGAATAGTTTTATATTGGTTGATTGAACATCGGCAAAGTTTCGCACTTTTCTTTCAGTGAAGAAACAGCTCATAATCGAGCCGACGCGATTATTTGTAACAGCAATACCGGCCTCTTTTGCGGCATTAACCAGGCCGGCCTCTAACATTGCTGCTGAAGACTCGAGTCTGCGATAGCAATCTTCTCTTGTCAGTATATCCAGTGTTGCATTGGCTGCTGCTGTTGCGATTGGGTTGCCGGACAGCGTGCCCGCCTGATAGACCGGCCCGGTTGGGGCCAGCATATCCATGATATCGGCTCGGCCGCCGAGGGCCGCTGCGGGCAGGCCACCTCCAATGATTTTGCCTAAGCAGGTAATATCAGCCTTGACGCCAAAAAGCTCCTGTGCCCCCCCGAGGGCCAAGCGAAAGCCGGTTATCACCTCGTCAAATATCAACAGCGAATCGTCTTGGTCGCACAAATTCCGCAGCGTCTGCAAGTATCCCTCAACCGGCGGCACCACGCCCATATTCGCAGCGACAGGCTCAACCAGAACCGCTGCGATTTTTCCTTTGTGCGTTCCGAAGACGGCCTTTGCAGCCTCGATGTCGTTATACCCAATTACGACGGTCAGCTTCGCAATCGAATCAGGAACACCCCCGCTCGATGCGATGGCACCTTCGGCAAGGCCCGAGCCTGCAGCGACCAGCAATGAATCGCTGTGGCCGTGATAACAGCCGGCCATTTTGATAATTAGTGCCTTTTTGGTATATGCACGGGCCAGCCGGATAGCGGTCATTACCGCCTCAGTGCCGCTGCTTACAAGCCGCACCTTCTCAATGGAATCAAAGGCGGCGATTATTTTCTCAGCCAGAGCAGTCTCAGCTAACGTCGGTGCTCCGAACGATGTGCCTTTCTCGGCCGCGGCGCCAATAGCTTTCAATACCTCCGGATGTGCGTGTCCGAGTATCATCGGTCCCCACGAGCCGACGTAATCGATGTATTCGTTACCGTCAATATCGTGGATTTTTGAGCCTTTTGCCCTGGCGATAAAAACCGGACCAATATCCACTCCACCAAAGGCCCTCACCGGCGAATTGACGCCGCCCGGCAGAGATTTACACGCCTCGGCAAAGGCCTGTGCCGATTTGTTTGATTTTTCTGTCATCTGTCCTCTGTCAACTGGCTTTCTATCATAAGGCGATTGGCAGTAAAATTCAAACTATTTGTATAAGCTCCGGCCGCAGCATTTTTAAACACCCCTCGGAGGCTATTTTTCTTGCAATGCCTGTGCGATTTGCTAAACTCACGAGGTTTTAGAATTTGATTCGGAGCCAATGTATGAGTTTAGTCAAGTGGTTTAGAAAAAATAACAAGAAAGTGATGGCTGTTGTGGTCATCGTTATAATGTTCGGCTTTATCGGCGGCGGTACATTACTACAACAGCTTAATCGAAGGTCAACAGGGCTGTACAAAACAATAGCCTATTTTGGGGATAATCAGAAAATAACAAATCACGACATATACGTTCAGGCACGTCAAGAACTGGACGTCCTGGGAATGCTCAGAGCGGACCAGCTGCTAAGGTCGCAGGATTTACTGGGAGTTCTGCTGAGCGAGCTGTTGTTTGCCGAGCAGAGAACGTCACCGGCGTTGTTCAATCCTATAAAACAAACGATAAGGACAAACCAGTATAGAATCAGCGATAGACAAATCAGCGATATGTACAGACGCTCGGTGCCGAGCAGTGTATACTGGCTGCTGCTGAGAAATGAAGCGGAGCTCGCCGGGATTAGGGTGCAAAACGAGGAGGTGGGCAAACTGCTCGGACAGGCAATACCGCAACTATTCAACGGCCAGACATATTCGCAGCGGATTGGAGCAATGATAAACCAGAACAGGATTCCAGAGCAGCAGATATTGACAATATTTGGTAAATTGCTGGCGGTATTACAGTACGCCCGTATGATTTGCTCAAGCGAGGATGTTACAAGCTCCCAGATAATGCATGCGGCGAGCTGGGAAAATGAAACAATGGACGTTGAATTTGTAGAATTTGATTCGGCCGTGTTTGCCGAAACTCAAAGCCAGCCGAGCGAAGAAAAAATGGCTGAACATTTTGAAAAATACAAGAAATTCGTTACCGGCGTTGCAAGCGAGGAAAACCCCTATGGCTTCGGATATAAGTTGCCCGACAGAGTGCAGCTTGAATACATGGCCGTCAAACTCGATGATATTGCGCCCATAATAACGCCGCCTACACACCAGGAGGCCGAAGAATATTACCAAAGAAATAGAGAACAATTATTCACTGAACAGATACCTTTAGATCCGAACGACCCAAACTCGCCACTGACCGAACGAACAAAAAGCTATGCGGAGGTTGCAGATGCCATTTCAGCCCAGCTTCGCAAGAACAAAATAAACTCCAAAGCAGAGAGCATTTTACAGGAAGCAAAGACACTTACTGAGGCTGATTTGGAAGATATAAATGATATAGAGCTTGCGAACCTCAGTACCGAGCAGCTTGCAGAAATCGTCGGCGATTATGAAACTGCCGCCAGGCAATTAAGCGAAAAACACAATATCAAAGTATATGCAGGCCGGACTGGCCTGCTTAGTCCAATCGATATACAAACCGATGTTCATCTTGCGACTCTGTATTTACAAGAATACGGATATAATCCGGTAGGATTGACTCAGATCGTGTTCGCCATCGACGAACTGGCCGTTAGCGAACTTGCTCCCTTTGAGATGCGAAAAAAGCCGAGAATGTACGTAAATATTGGGCCGCTAATAGATATGTTCGAACAAATAAGGGCGCTTATACGGGTGATTAAAGCCGAAAAGGCTTCTGAACCAGAAAACATAAATCAAACCTATAGCACCGGTATACTTGAATTCGAGCGCGATGAGGGACAGCTAAATGAGGATGTTTATTCGGTGAGAGAAAAAGTAGCCGAAGACTTAAAAAAACTTGCTGCAATGGATACCACAAAAAGCAAAGCAGAAGAGTTCATTGAACTGGCGGCAAAGGATAGCTGGGAGAGCGCCCTTGATAAATTTAACGAACTCCATGGACGGCAAACCACGCAGAACGAGGGCGACCCCAACGCGCTCACGACCCTAAACGCAGAACCCTTCAAGCTGCAAAGTTTTACAAACCTGCAGAGAATATCAAGGGCGACATTAGAGACATTAGCTGTGCAAAGTGAGGGCAAGCCCGCGGCACAGTTCTTCCTGAGAGACCGTAAAAAACAGCGCCGGTTCATAGACCAGCTTTATTCGCTCCTGCCGCAGGATAGTAATACCGTCGACACTGGGCCTTTGATTATGGAATTCAAGCCGGATATTAGCTACTATTGTGTAAAGAATATTTCAGTTAAGCGCCTTGGGCAGGAAGAGTACGAAGGACTCAAGGCGAGCCGATTGTATAGAGAAGATCATACTCAGACCCAGAGCCTGGCAGTGGTTTACCTTAACCCTGAAAATATATTAAAACGTATGAACTTTAGGCTGGCTGGACTGGAAAAAGAACCCGAAGATGCCAATGCACCGACAGAGCCGGAGGCAGCATCGTAATGACGCCGCGTTCAAAAGAAAACCATGTGTTGTTTTTACTGATTGTGGGACTGCTGGCCTGGCTCGTGCCAGGGGCGGGGCATTTTCTGCTCAAAGAAAAAAAACGCGCGATAATTATATTCGCGACTATTGTCCTTACTTTCTTTACAGGGTTATATGTCGGCTCAATCGGAGTTATTAACCCTGTCGGAGCAACATCGTGGTATGTGGCACAAATTATGAATTCGCCGATGGTCGCAGGCTTGGGGCATTTGACTACAACGAGACATTATTTTGTCTTCGGCAGGCCGAACGAAATCGGACAGATATACACGAGCATCGCGGGCCTGCTCAACCTTTTGTGTATTGTAAACGCCGTTTACCTGGCTCATCTGCGCAGGGCCGAAACCAACGGAGGCTCCAAATGTTGATGATAGATGCTTTTGTGGTGGCGAGCTTTACTGCGCCGGAAAAAATCGGAGCAAATCCGCAATCTATGCTATGGCTGCTGCCATTAGTAGCGGCGATAGTCGTCGTCTATAAAGCAACAAAGCTGCCGGAAATAAAAGCCGGCAACTTCCTAAAAGAAGTATCGATTCTATTTGGTTCAATTGTTGTTTTTATGGTCGTAATTGCGTTGGTCCTGTGCACTTTGGCATGGCTGATTGCGGAGTGATTGCCGAGTGCACCAATCCAATCCACTTGGGCTCGTGGGTATTTTAATCGTTGTCTTCTGGCGATGTTTTTTTAAGGACGCCTAACTCTACAAGAGCGTTGAAAGCCGCTTTCTGCTCCGCTTCTTTTTTGTTTGTCCCCCATGCGCTTGGAAAATGACGCTCCTCGACAACCACTTCCAACTCAAAGCATTTGTCGTGGTCGGGTCCTTTTTCATCGAGCAGTACATAGGTCGGTGTGGAATTAAACTGTTCCTGGACGTATTGTTGCAATAATGACTTGAAATTTCCCTGAACTTGTTCTGCATCGGCTTGCTCAATTAGTGAACCGAAAATTTTCAAGATAAAAATGCGGGCAGCGTCAAATCCACTGTCAATATAAATTGCAGCGATCACAGCCTCTAATACGCCGGCAGCAAGAGAACCTGATAGTGCCCTGCTGGAGGCCATACCTTTACCGACTTTGAGAAATTTGTGCAGCCTGAGCTGCCTGGAGAGCCGGGCACAGGAGCCGCGGGAAACAAGCATACTCTTTACTTTCGTTAGGTCGCCCTCAAGATAACCTGAAAACCTCTCGAAGAGTGTTTGACAGATAACCACAGCTAAAATGGCATCACCTAGAAACTCCAGCCTTTCGTTACTTAACAGACGATTATCGACCGCGGAGGAATGAGTAAATGCCTGGACTAAAAGACTTTTGTCGGAAAATTCGTAACTTATTGTCTGCTCGAGCTGCTGCAGAGTTTCTTCATCCATATTAATACGTCCTACTTCTATAAGGGTTCCCAAACGCTCTTTATTGCGTTTGAGGTCCCGAAGGACCCTGCGAGCAGATTACGAACACCGCTACAATCAGCGATCTTCGTAGCCGGCTCAACAAGAAAAATATCACGATATCAAAGGATAGGCCACCTGTAAAGTTCTCTATTTAAGGCCCCATTTTGTCCCCTACCGATTGAGCTTAAGCTCACGCCTGATTGGCGCCGGTTCGCAAAATGGGAACTTGGCTTACCCGCTAATTTACCATTTGCAGGCTTGCTAAGGCAACAAACTTATCATCCGCAATTTCAAAAATTCCGTCAAGACCGGTTACCGTAAAGATACCTTTGGTTGCTGCGGCGACGTTACAGAAGATTAGCCGATGCCCGCAATCGCTCAGCAGCTTGCGCAGCTTCAGTAGCTTCGAGAGGCTGGAAGAAGTTATAATATCCACATTGGAGAAGTCAACTACCACCTCGCAGTTACCTCTGTCGCGCACCATCTCGGTAACAGTTTTGAGTTCATCCCCCATTTCCGGCTCCTGGGGCAAGTCCACAAGTATGACATCTTCAGACCAATCTTGAATCCCCATATCAATCTCCTTTTTTTCAAGTCTGTAAAGCTTTCAGAGTTCCCATTTTGTAACTTATTGCAAAATAGGGTCTCTCGCAAGTTTCGCAAGTTTCAGATGTTTTATCGGCACACGTTTGGGCTAAGTTAAACCAAAAATAGGCCGAATTTTACTTGCCTTACAACATGGGCCTATAAAAACTGCTCTTTCTGTATCTTCAGGCGGATGTTTAATACGAGCCGTTGAAAAAGGGTAAGAATTTTATTCCTTGTCTCTTCTTGATTTTAGCTTGAAGTGACCAATAAACTGTCTCGAAACTCTCGCTCCTTCGACAAGCTCAGGACGGGCTCCGAGCCTGTTCGCCCCGCCATAAACGGGTCTTCGACTTCGACCTCGCCGTCCCTGCCTTTTGGACATTTTGAATGCTATGTTGCCGGGTAATTGGCTATTTTAGTCCTNNGGTGAAATTTCCTTTGAGGATTTGGCCGTTTAAGTTCAGTTCAATTCGGTTGTGTTTCTGATGTATTATCTGATATGTACCTGCTTCGGTTAGCTGCACGTTGCCCCTGCCTTTGTTTACCGGCCCCTGATATGTGAGGAACTTGAGCGGGTGGTTGAAGATTTTTACAGCGCTGGCACTCTGGTGCAGGACTTCCTCCGGAGCTTTGTCAAGACGATAGGTTTGCAGGCTCTTGCCTAAATGGAACATAAAATCCCAGTGAACATTCCCCCCTCTCGTGTGTTTTTGTATGACAAATCTTTTATCTTCTTCACTCATCTTCATTATATTAAAACACAAAATCTGCCTGGAAAATATAACTATCTAAGGCAGAAAATCCTTGTTATAATTGTATGGAGGTATTATAATAACACCTGTGAAACAATTTGGTGTTGCCAGGGGAGCGAATGACCGGAAGTAAATCCGGGCTAAGGCTGAGAAATCGCCGAGAGCGGTGACCCTACGAACCTGATCGGGTTAGGACCTGCGAAGGGAGGCAGATAGGAATGAGTTTGATGTACCCCTTTCGCAGAGGGGTTTTTTTATTTCATAAGGTTAATGAATGGAAGTGTTAAAGATAAATGGCGTTGAGAAACAGTTTCCGGTTGGGCAGCTACCTCCAACTGTAGCGGAATTGGTGAAGCATTTGGGTATTGAGGCGGCAACGGTAGTAGCCGAGATTGATGGCCAGATTGTTGAATCCAAAAAGTTTGCCCGGACCCAGTTGCGTAGCGGCCAGAGTATTGAATTGGTACGATTTGTAGCCGGAGGCTAAACCCAAACGTCCAACAAGCCCTTTGAAAATCGTTGATTATATGAGTAAGTTAGTGATAGCAGAAAGACAGTTTAATTCCCGACTGCTTGTGGGAACAGGTAAGTTTGCATCGTCTGAAATTATGGCTGATGCTATCGAAAAGTCGGGCACCGAGATCGTTACTGTTGCACTTCGCAGAGTGGACATTGAAAACGAAAACGACGATATGCTAAACGCGATTGACCGGAAAAAATATCTGCTGCTGCCCAACACTTCCGGTGCTCGTGATGCCCATGAGGCGGTCCGCCTTTCAAAACTGGCGCGGGCGGCAACGGGGATCGAATGGGTGAAACTCGAAGTTACGCCTGACCCGTATTATCTGCTGCCGGATCCGGTAGAAACACTAAAGGCAGCAGAGATTCTCGTAAAAGACCACTTCGTTGTTCTGCCTTACATCAATGCGGACCCGATTTTGGCCAAGAAGCTCGAAGACGTCGGCGCTGCGACGGTGATGCCGCTTGGGAGCCCTATCGGTTCGAATCAGGGACTCAAGACCCGCTCGGCGTTGGAGATTATAATCGAGCAGAGCAATGTACCGGTCGTGGTCGATGCCGGGCTGGGGCTTCCTTCACACGCGGCCGAGGCAATGGAAATGGGCGCAGATGCGGTTCTGGTTAATACGGCTATTGCAACGGCGGCTGAGCCGGCTGAAATGGCAAAAGCATTTAAACTGGCTGTTGAGGCAGGGCGGTTGGCTTATGAATCCGGGTCGGCACCCGTCAGTAAAAAAGCAAGCGCTTCCAGCCCGCTGACGGGCTTTTTGAGAGATGAAAATGATTAGCACAACCAAATATCTCGGCCCAGCTATAAAAACGATACTGGCTGAGAAAGGCCTCGACGGCAATGGCCGGCTCTGGCGCGACCGGCTGGAGAAAATCAGCGGCGTTGATGTTGAAAGAGCTTTGGCTTACCCCACCGGCAGCTATAGTTTGGAGAAGCTGTTGGCGTTTATCTCGCCGGCTGCCGAAGACTACCTTGAGGAGATGGCGCAATTAGCCCGGCAGCTTACCGTTCAAAGATTCGGACGGACAATCAGACTTTATGCCCCGCTGTATTTGTCTAATTTCTGCGTCAATAGCTGCCGATACTGCGGTTTCAATAGAGAAAACAAATTTAAGCGAACCAGATTGACCATTGAGCAGGCTCTTACCGAAGCCGATATTATCGCAGCCGAGGGTTTTAGAGACATACTGCTTGTCAGTAGTGAAGATAGAAAACATGTCAGCGTTAAGTATCTTACGGAACTTGCGAAAAAGCTGAGAAGCAAATTCAGCTCCATCTCGATAGAAGTCTATCAGATGAGCGTTGCTGAATATGCAAAGCTCTTTGAGGCAGGCATTAAGGGGGTTACTGTCTATCAGGAAACATACGACCGCCAGGCATATGCGTATTATCATCCCACCGGCCTGCCGAAGGCGAGCATGAGCAAGGCCGGTGCTGCCGGCCCAAAGTCTGATTATGATAACAGATTAGAGACTCCGGACCGCGTTGCTGCTGCCGGTATGCGCGAGATTGGATTGGGGGTTCTTTTGGGCCTGGCGGACTGGCGGCTTGAGACCTTGGCCCTTGCCGAACATGCTGCCTACCTGGTCAAACGCCATTGGCGGTCGCACGTGTCGTTTTCTTTTCCAAGGCTGCGGCCTGCATACAAAAAACTCAAAACTCAAAGCTCAAAACTCAAAACTTCACTTAGTGATAAGAACCTTGTACAGATGATGGTTGCACTGCGGTTGTGCTTCGCCGATGCGGGTCTGGTGCTGTCAACTCGGGAACGAGCTGAATTGAGAGACCGTCTGATTAAACTTGGGATAACCAAAATGAGCGCGGGCAGCAAGACCTGTCCGGGCGGATATTCGCAGCAGACGGATGCCCCCCCGAAGGCGGGTATGATGGGACACTGCGTTGCCGGGAGACAATTTGAAATTGACGATAGTCGCAGCCCGGCTCAAGTGGCCGCTATGATAAGAGCACAGGGCGCCGAACCCGTTTGGAAAGACTGGGACAGCGCTTTTACTGAATATTAGCAGGCCATGTAAATATCCGGGCGTCACATTTTTCCATCGTTATCAATTGGTGATGATTCTGGTCCTTTAATCTTGCCGGCCAGCGGCCGGTCTGCTCATGGCTGGCTTCGCCGGCCGAACTCTTTCCTTGCACAGTACAGAACCGGCACGACGAGCATCGTAAGTATTTCAATCATCATTCCCCCGAAGCATGGTATCGCCATCGGCACCATAATATCTGAGCCTCACCCGATTGACGTGAGCACGGGAATCAGTGCCAGTATAGTCGTGGCTGTCGTCATCAGGCAGGGTCGAATTCTCCGTGCCCCGGCTCCAATGGCAGCCAGTGGCTGGTGAGGATTACGCCAACCAGAATAATCGCCGCCGCGTTGGCAATCAGAGGCAGGAAACTGTTCACTTTCTTTGGGATGTAGTCTCTTGAGAGATGATAAAGTCCGATTGCGCCAATGAGAACACCTATCCACCAGGTAAGCCGCCAAGCTGCTATAATAGCGACGATAATTAGTGCTGCCCCCAATATGTATCGCTTCGTCTTTTTGAGAGCGGCTTTTCTTGTAAAGAGGATGTGGGCGGCCGGCGGAATTATGGTCAAAGCGACTATTACCGAAGCGATTAAAGCAAAAGTTTTGGTAAAGGCCAGAGGCTTGAAGAGTTTGCCCTCCGGGCCGGTCATCGTGAAGACCGGAAGAAATCCGACCACAGTGGTCGAAACCGCTGTCAAAACTGCACCGCCGACCTCACTTGCTGCTTTGAAAACGACCGCGAGCTTGTTATCGTTCGGTGCTGCTTCATCAAGGTGTTTTAAGATATTCTCGCAAATGACTATGCCCATATCGACCATAGTGCCGATAGCAATGGCAATTCCTGAAAGAGCAACAATGTTCGCATCGATGCCGAAAACCTTCATTGCGATAAAGCACATCAACACAGCCAGAGGCAGCAGCGCACTTATCAGTATTGAGCTTCGAAGATGCAGAACCAGGACAATGACCACTATGATGGTGACAAGTATCTCTTCTGTGAGAGCATTTTCTAATGTCCCCAGAGTTTCATAAATCAGCCCGTTCGATCGTAAAACGGCACGATGGTCACTTGCGATATCGTGCCATCGGGCAATGTCTTTTTGGCAGCCCCGGCGAAATCTCTTCGATTTTCTTTTTTATGTTTTTAATGGCCTCAAGAGGATTATAGCCGTAGCGAACTACCGCTACGCCGCCGACAGCCTCTGCTCCGCCCTTGTCCAGCGCTCCTCGCCGAAGCGCAGGCCCGTACGAGACCTTCGCCAGGTCTTTAACATAGACCGGGACGTTCTCATTGACCTTTACGACCGTTTTTTCTATGTCCGACAGTCCCTTGATAAAGCCCAGCCCACGGATCACATATTCGACTTTATTAATCTCTATCGTTCGCGCGCCAACATCGATATTGGATGCTCTGACAGCGCCGAATATATCGCCCAGCCCAACTTTGTAGGCGCGCATCGCGTCTGGGTCCACGTCTATCTGATACTCTCGAACAAACCCGCCCACGGAGGCTACTTCACTGATCCCTTCGGCACCGAGCAAAGCATAACGCACATTCCAGTCCTGGACAGTCCGCAGCTCATCCAAATCCCACCCGCCGGCGGGATTGCCCTGCTCGTCGCGACCTTCAAGTGTGTACCAAAAAATTTGGCCTAAGGCGGTAGCATCAGGACCAAGAGCAGGCTGAACACCTTCAGGCAGTGAACCAGCAGGCAAACTGTTAAGCTTTTCCAGTACCCGGCTTCGAGACCAGTAAAAATCTATTTTCTCTTCAAATATTATGTAAATACTTGAGAAGCCGAAAAACGAATAGCTGCGGACCGTTTTTACTCCTGGAATTCCCAGCAGCGACACGGTCAGTGGGTATGTTACCTGGTCCTCCACGTCCTGTGGCGAACGACCCATCCATTCGCTAAAGACTATCTGCTGGTTTTCCCCAATATCCGGTATGGCGTCCACCGGGACTGGGTCGCGAGGCAGACCCCAAAGGTCCCAGTCAAATGGAGCAACCATAATACCCCATCCGACTATAAATACCACAAACAAGCAAACTACGAGCTTGTTCTCAAGGCAAAAGCGTATGAGTTTATTCAACAGCCCCGCTTAGTCGGCATTGACATCTTTTAGCTGTTCATCCATCGTTACGTGAATCTAATCTTATTTGCCAAACTGGGGTAACTTGGCGATATATTTTTCCGGTTCCGCTTCAAATTTATCCTGACAACCAGGACAGCAGAAATAGACCTTCTTGCCTTGATACTCGGTGAACAGTGCCTTATCGATTGCACCGCCCATCACCGGGCAGGTCGTCTGCTCTACCGCAGAAGCAATTTCCTTTACCGGCTCGGCTTTCATAGTCATATGCCCCTGCATTTCCTGCATCCTTTCAGCAGGTGTCTCGTCCGGCGCCGGCTCAGATTTCTTGCAGCCGTTCAGAGCAATCAGCCCTACAATTAACAGACCTGCCAGTAAAAACATCTGAAATTGTTTCGTTTTGCTGTTCATTTGATTACCCTTTCAAAATTAGGTTCTCAATCTTTCTTTTGGAATTGCGGCAGCTTGGCCAGATACTTTTCTGGGTCCTTCTCAAATTCCGGCTTGCAGCCGGGAAGGCAGAAATAGACCTTCTTGCCTTTGTATACGATGAAGAGTTCCTTGTTGATTGGCAGGCCCATTACGGGATAGATTGTCTGCCGGCCGATTTCATCTGCTGATAGCTTTGCTTTGGCTTCGGCGCCGTGATGATGAATCACCGCTCCAGGCCCTTGCAGACTCATCATACTGGGCTTGGCCTGAATCTGCATAGCAGAGTCAATCTTGAAGTTGCCGTTGGTTATAACGATTTCGCCTTCTTCTAATCCGGATTTTACGATATAGTAATCGCCTGCTCTGGGCCCAAGCACTACTTCTCTACCCTCGTAGGTTGGTTTGTCGGCGTCGGCCTGCTGGACATAAACTACTGCTCGCTTTCCCGTAATCAAAGCTGCTGAGACAGGAATGACCAAAGGAGCTTCGCCTGCAGCATCAACCTTGACATAACCGAGCGATTCGGTGGTTGCCAAATCCATGCCGTAGATATCACAACTTCCCGCTTCTGTTTTAGTAACAGATGGATGCATCGGACAGATCCACCTGCCTTCCATCTCAGCGTCCATCACCATACCTCCCTGGGCGACTTTTGCCCGCACCACCGCTCTGACAAACATCTCAGGCTTGAGCTTGCCGTCAAGATTTTCGATATTGACCCGCAGCTTAACCGTTCTGGTCTTTGCATTGAGCATAGGGTCTCGAAAGCTTATTCTCCCTTTGAACACCTCGCCCGGATAAGCCTCTGTCGTAAATTCAACCTCTTGTCCGTATCGAATCCAGGGCAAATCGGATTCGTAAGCATCCAGTTTGACCCACAAACGCGATAGGTCTGCAACAGTGTAAATAGGCGTGCCCGTGTCGACGTACATACCTTCGGTGGCCTTTTTGTCGATGACTATCCCGCCCATAGGGGAATAGATTGTTATGTGTGTCACGGGCTCGCCGGAGCTCTTAATCTTGTCAATCTGGTCAGCGGCCAGGCCAAGCAGGCGAAGTTTTTCTCTGGCTGCCTTAAGTGTGGCAAGAGTGGCCCGTGTAACAAGTTCGGAAGCTTCGGTCCTGATGTTGCCGGCGGCCCTTGAAGCCTGTAGCAGTTCGGCCTGGGCGCTGATCAGCTCGGGACTGTAGAGCTCGACCATATGGTCGCCCTTGCTAACGGTGATGCCGGTAAAATCCACATAAAGCCGGTCGATTCTGCCTGGCACCCAGGCGGTAATATATTTGACCCGCGTTTCGTCATAATCGATTTTTCCGACCATTTGGATCTCAGCGGTGACGAATTTGCGCTCCACAGTGGAGGTCTCTATTTCCATAAGTTTGGCGGCTTCTTCGGAAATCACCAATTCCCGAGGGCCGGCGCCAGAATCCGTTGGCATCGGAACCAAATCCATCCGACAGATGGGGCACAGGCCCGGCTTGTCGCTGATTTTGTCCGGGTGCATCGAACAATACCACTTTTGTGCAACGGTCTGCTCGTCAGGGTGTTTGTGAGCTGTGCCGGTGGGGTGTTGTTGTGAAAGCGACTTAAAGAGATATCCCGCCACAAATGCAATAATTACTATAATTGCAATCTTAACGGCCGTGCTGTGAAGCCATAATTTCTTTCCACTATTTTCCATGGCTGTATTTTACCCTCTGCGTGTTTTATGTATCAGTTTAAGAATCTCATCCAGCTTTTGCTGTTTTTCATTTTCCGACCTTCCTCTCACGGCTTGGGTTACACAGTGTTGAAAGTGCCTTTCCAAAATCCTCTCTTCTATCTTGCCAAGGGCACCTTTGATAGCATATATCTGATTTAAGATATCAATACAGTATTTACCATCTTCGACCATTCTTTGAACACCACGAACCTGCCCCTCAATTCGCCTTAATGCAACCAAGTTGTCCTTATGACTTGGATTTTTTTTCATTTCTTGTCCTTTTTTCGTCTGCTCTTTTATTATACCGCCAGGGGGTATTGGGTGTTCAAAAAAACATATTTTCTTTGCCCTTATTTCTAATCTTGTTACGAAATCGTCCGCGAGCCTTATATTTGACGAAGGCAAATTCTCCCTTCGATTATAATAAACGGCTGACGCCATTCTTGTGTTCCCCCCAAAACGCGCATGTGGATCTATTTCTGAGAATCCGGTATCAATCTTGCGAGAAGGTCTGTAAGATATAAGTGCGAAACTTCCCCTACGGCACAGTAGGAGTACTCTCCCAGTCGGATCGTAACCATTTTACACTTGGCAAATGAACTTTTCCAAAAAAGGTGCTCTCCATGTTGGAATTTTTGGCCCATACCTAATGATTCCGGCCGGTCTGTTACCACCACGATAGACATTATGCCTATTGCCGTCTCCACAACGTAGCTGCCGACTATTTGACCCCGGAAGTGCCTTACACAACAGCCTCGCAGCGACAGCCCTTGCCCAGGACGCGGCATATTGGGGCTAAAGCCCAACTTGTTCTTAAAATAATCAGCCAGCTTTTCCGGGCTGCTTTCATTGTAGAATTCATGATTTGGTGAAAGATTATGTTCGTGAATCTTAACTAACGCCGCATGTGCGGCGGTAGCAGAGGAAGGTTTCGACAGGTGAATAACGAGCGGTACAGCAATAATCAGTACGGCAGCTGCCGAAGCCATCGTGACCCAGCTTCGCCAGTGGGAATGGATGTTTAATAAAAGCCTTCGGCTCCCATGTTCCGAGGGCATTGAGCCGGTTTTTAGCTGCTGACGAATTCGTTCCACCAGCTCTTTTTCGGGCTTGACACTTGCAAAGGCCGAACGCAGCCTACTCGCTAACGCCTCTTTTTCGGCTAATCGCTCTTTACACTGGTCACAATGTTCAAGGTGTTCCGGAAGAACGCCGCCGCCCATTACCTCTTCCAATTGTTCATCGCTAAGGTGATTCATTTCCCATCTCCCGCGAATCCCATCTCTTTTGCATGGGACAGAAGTTTCTTTTTCAACATTGCTCGTGCCCTGCTTGTCCGGCTCTTTACGGTGCCAACCGGCACGCCCATAATCTCAGCAACATCCATCTGGCTGAGCTGTTCCACATCAATCAAGAATAGCGGCAATCGCTGTTCATCCGGCAGTTCCTGTAATGCTTTTATCACTTGCTCGTCCGAAAAATTCTCTAACAAATCCCGCGAATTCGACCAGGCCGTTTCCCTGTTTTGTTGTGGCTCGGCGATCATATCTTCCTCGATCGGCAGTACTTTGCCGATGACCCTTTTACGCCGTACCTGGTCGATCCATTTGTTGCGCAGAATGGTTAAAAGCCAGGCCCTGCAATTGCGCCCTCTTTCGAATGACTCAAATCGCTCGAAAGCCTTTAAGAATGTCGCCTGGACCAGATCTTGGGCATCTTGATAGTTACCACACAAAGCAACTGCTGCCCTGTATACTGCATCCAGATGAGCCAGAGCCATCGACTCAAACTTACTCCTGTCAGCCATAATGCTGGTAGGATACCGGCATACGCTTGGAAAGTCAAATACAGGCAACAACGCATCGGGCAATCGGGTTTAGTCCTGTAGTTCTTATTGATAGTCAAGAGAAATGACAGAGGTATCAGCTGAGCACATTTCTCTAAACTGCTCGACCACGCGGCGAACAGAACCACCCACACCAACGATTATCCGAATCCCGGTACCACCCAATGACCTTAATATGTTAGAGCGGCAATTGCTTGCCAGGACTATCTCAACATTCTCTTCCGATAGTTGCTGCGCGAACAGTTTCTCTGTGGCAAGGCCACCAAGTATAAGAAGCGGATTTGTTATAGCTTTGTATTCCATCGTGTCAAGATCGATAATCAATATGTATTTACTACGGTGGAACTGAGTGGCCACACAAGCGTCAAGAGTGGGCAGTGCTGATGCAACTGCTATTTTCATGGTATAACCTCCTTAACAATAAAACAAACCATTAACTACATCAATACCCGTAGGTCCTCAAAGCGGTATTTACAAAACGCATGTAAAGTAGCGTATAAGTGACTATTTTCTTGCAGTAAGCAAAATCCTGATGCATGTCACCCAATGAGTTTTAGAAAGTTTTGGTTTTGGCTGCCAGCTTCGAATCTTTTTCCACATCCGTAAGTTTGTCCCACATGGAGGGGCACCCCTCACAACAAAAAGCAACTTTTTGGCCTTTGTAGTCCCGTGTAAGATTTTTGGCAATATTTTCAGGGTTGATAGGCGAGCCCATGATAGGACAGCGATTGTTCGCAAACTGCGGTTTCACATGCGTACCGAGAGCCTTGTAGATTGTGATAAGCGTCTTTTGGGCTTTATCCAGTTCGGCCAGTACGGTCTTCTTGTCGCCGGATTCTATCGCCTTGGTGGCTTTGTCGATTGATAACATCGCAATCGGAAGGTATCTGGAGTGTATCATATCTAGGCTTAAGGTCGCGGTGCTGGCTGGTTTCTTCTCAAGGCTTGAAGCCCTGCTCCGGGCACGTTGCCTCTCAAGGTTCAAAATCCTGGTGTTGACAGGTTTCTTCACAGTCGTCTCGGGTGTCTTATTATGGCTCGGGTGGCAATGGTTAGCTATCACCTGAGTCAGGGGAAGACTTGCTGAAAGTATTACAGCTACGCCGATGACAGTGACAACTCCGCTTAATCTGCTTTTGTTCATTCTTCATTCTCCTAACTAAAATCACATTTGTTCTTAACTTTCAGGCGGTTACGATCAACTACTTTATTTGGGACGAACCAACTGGTTCTAACGTTCCCTCAAAAAAATTTTTTATTTGCTTGGAACGATGCAGCATTTCAAAACGTTATGTATGTTATAGAGAGGTATTGTGACCCTTACAGGAGTTGTTGATGAGATGAACCGCTCAGTCAAAGACCCCGTATGTGGCAGAAAGATTGGCAGCAAACTGACGGCTGCTGTAATCTTTCGCTACAGAAGCAAAGTTTTTCGTTTCTGCTCGGAATGCTGCCGAGACAAATTCTCGGAAAAACCAAACCATTATCTCGGCAAACGTCGCCAAAGAGGTCTTCCGCCGCGTATGAAACTACGAATCAATGGTATGAAAGGATTCCATCCTTACAGTGCAAGTGTTGCTTCAAGGCAACATTGATAACGTCGGTCGACCCTCTGCGAAAATGAGTAGAACCACCCATACAGCCAAGCCGAATGCTTCTCGCTTCGTGTTTCATCCCATCAGGTTATTTCACTTGACAGGTTCCTGCAACATAGGCAATAGCTCGCGGACATAAACAACAAGAAATCTAACCTTGTTCAGTCTGAACTTTCCAATATTATGCCACCGGCGATGATATTATCATTGCTGTTATAAAGCACAAGCTTTTGGCCGGGGCAAGGTGCAAATTGAGCCTGGTCAAATTCAACGGTTATATGTTCCCCAGTCGTATCTACAATTTTACATGGTTGAGGGTTGCCATACGAACGAATCTTGCCATAAACCTGCTCGCCAATAGCTACCTCTTCAGGTATAAGAACATTTATCTGATTTGCCCTTATAGTGCGGGAGCTTACTTCTTCTCTGGTACCCAGTGCGATGGTATTTGTTTCTGCATCTATTCTGCCTACATAAAGCGGTTGACCGCCTGCGAAACCGACACCGCGTCTTTGGCCAAGAGTGTAATTGGCAATTCCTTTATGGGTGGCTATCTTGTTGCCCTGCATATCTGTTATGTCGCCATGCTGATTGGCCTCATTGTCAGTCAAAGCTGTCCGATAGTCGCCTTCTCCGGCAAAACATAATTCCATGCTTTCGGGCTTGTCGGCAACACTCAGTTTAAGTTCAGCCGCGGTCGAGCGGACCTGCTCTTTTGTCAGTTCACCTAAAGGAAGAACAAATCTGGGTAGTTTTTCTAAAGTGATACCGTAGAGAAAATAGCTCTGGTCCTTAGTCTTATCTTCTGCTCTGCCCAGGCGTACTTGTCCGCCGGTTTCGGTAACCCGCGCATAATGACCCGTGGCAAGATAGCCAATCTCAAATGTTTCCTCTAAGAAATCCCAGACCAGCGAGAATTTCAGCAGTGTATTGCAGTCGACACAGGGATTTGGAGTTTGGCCTTTTGCATAGGATTGGCGGAACGGTTCAATTATAAGCTGCTCGAAGGCCTCGGTAACATCAACAAAATAGTGGGGTATATCTAACTCGTTGCAGACAAACGCCGCATCAGCTCCACAGCAGCGGCGACTGCTTGAGCTGCACGAGACAGGAATCTTCATTGTGATACCCAATACATCCCAGCCGTCTTCCTTGAGCGAATGTGCAGTGACACTGCTGTCAACACCGCCGCTCATTAGCACGGCTATTTGTTTGGTTTCCCGCCTTTTGGGGTCCCTGGAACGTGCTTTCTTGGGTGACCAGGGTGAAAAACTTGGCGGTAGCAGCTCAATGTTATATTTGCCAGCCGTCATTACTTTAAAGAATCCTAATAAAAAAGTTCCGTACTCAAATACCTCTCGCCCATATCAGGCTGTACTAACAAGATAAGTTTGTCAGCATTTGCCTTCTTCGTCCTTAAGGTCGCGTGCAATCTACTCTTCGTCTCTGAGCTCGGTTATTTTTGGGTTTTTGCTGCAGAGCAGACATTCCGGATTGCGCTTCAACCGAACCTTGCGAAATTCCATTGTCAATGCGTTATATGTAAGAAGTGTGCCGGTCAATAAGTCACCAATCCTCAGCAGATATTTTATCGCTTCTGTTGCCTGCAACGATCCGATAACGCCCGGCAGCACACCAAGCACACCTGCCTGCGAATGCGAAGGCACCGCGTCCGCAGGTGCCGGTGATAGAAAAATGCAGCGGTAGCAGGTGGTCTGGCCAGGCAGTACCGTTATTAACTGGCCGTCAAATCTGAGAATCCCCGCGTGCGAAAATGCTATCTTCTCGAAATAGCAGGCGTCATTGACAAGGAATTTAGCAGGGAAATTATCCGTACCATCGATTACAAAATCATATCCGCGAATGATTTCTCTGATATTGTCGGCTTTTACCCGTTGATGGTAGGTTTTGACTTTAACATCGGGATTTATTGCTCGCATCTTGGCTTGGGCAGAGGCAACTTTTTCTACTCCCACGTCATCGGTGTGATGAATTATTTGTCTTTGAAGATTCGTTAAGTCCACCTTGTCTGCATCGACAATTCCAATTGTCCCGACCCCTGCCGCAGCTAAGTATAACGCCGCCGGTGAACTCAGACCGCTGGCTCCGACAATCAATACCTTGGATAAAAGTAACTTCTCCTGCCCGGTACCACCGACCTGTTCCAGCATTATGTTTCGGCTATAGCGCTGTATTTGTTGCTCCGTTAATTCCACTTCCGCCTCCCATAAAATAGAGAAATTATATCTCGTTGTTATCTTCGAGGGCTGTTTCATCAAACTCGGTTCTTCTCAAAATCTGTCCGTTAAGCTCAACTGACACCATCTCCGTTATCTTTACCTTTTGTTGAACTAAAAGCTCACTCACTGTCAAACTGCCACTACAATTAGCATGTTCGCCATTCACGATAATTTTCATTCTTACACCTCAAAGGCCATTGCTATCGCCTGCTCAAGAGCGTTTTTGATATCCTCAAAATCCTCGATATGTGTCTGAATCTGCTAATGTTATTTCTGAAATCAGAAGTGGTGTCTATAATTTTCTATCTAATTTTCGGTAACTGATGGCCTCGGCGATATGTTCAGGCCGAATGTTTTCGGCCTCGGCGAGATCGGCTATTGTTCGGGCGACTTTGCAGATTTTGTCGTGGGCGCGGGCGCTCAGGCCGAATTCCATCATCGCTTGTTTTAGAATAAGTTCACTTGCTGAATCAAGCTTGCAGAACTTCTCTACCTGTTTATGGCTCATTCTTGCATTGGTCATAACCGCGCCGTCACTGAACCGTTGTGTCTGAACGCCTCTGGCCCTGATAACATCCTTCCTCATAGCTGCTGAGTCCAGTTGATCTGACCTTGACCGAAGCCTGCTGAAGCTTATCGCAGGCACATCTATATGAATATCAATCCTGTCCACCAGCGGCCCGGATACCTTTGATATATATCGCCTGATTTGCCCCGGCGTGCAGTTACATCTTCTCGCATCGCTGCCAAAATAACCGCAGGGACAGGGATTCATCGCCGCGACAAGCATAAATTGTGCGGGGAATCTGATGGTCTTTTTCGCACGTGAGACGATGACGAAGCCATCCTCCAACGGCTGACGAATCATCTCAAGGATGTATCGTGGAAATTCGACAAATTCATCGAGAAACAATATCCCAAAATGAGCCAGCGACAATTCGCCGGGCCGCGGTGTTGTTCCGCCGCCGATCAAAGCCGGCCCGCTGGCTGAGTGGTGCGGCATTCGCACAGGCCGGGTAGCCAATAGCGCCCTGTTCTTACCCAGCAGCCCTACCGACGAGTACACACGAGTAGTCTCGAGAGACTCTTCCAGACTCAAAGGCGGCAGAATCGTCGCTAATCTTTGCGCAAGCATCGTCTTTCCCGCTCCAGGTGGGCCTATCATCATTATGTTGTGTCCGCCGGTAGCCGCGACGGCCAGTGCCCGTTTGACACTTTCCTGGCCCTTAACATCTTTAAAATCAACTTCATAATTTGATGCTACGTCAAAAAGCTCCTCAACATCGACGGTAGTAGTCTCCAGCGGTAACTGCCCTGAAAGAAAACCTGCTGTCTGAGCGAGCGACCCAACTCCAATGACCTCGATATCGGCAACCACTGCAGCTTCTTTGGCGTTGTCTAGGGGGACTATCATTCGGCCAAAACCGTTTGCCGACGCGGTCATCGCCATACTCAGTACGCCATTGACCGGCCTGACCCTGCCGTCCAGAGCCAGCTCACCGACAATAATGATGTCATTAAGAGCTGAACTGACCAGACTACCATGACCGATGAGCATACCCAGAGCAATAGGTAAATCGAAAGCAGGTCCCGCTTTTTTCACATCGGCAGGAGCCAGATTTATTAGAGACTGGGTTTTGGGATACTTATAGCCACAATTAACAATTGCGCTTCTGACTCTCTCGATGCTTTCCTTCACCGCAGCATCCGGCAGGCCTACGATAACGGACTTCTCAAATCCGCCCCGCGCAACATCAACTTCCACCTCGCAGATTATCCCTTCAATACCTTCAAGTGTAACACTATGCAGTCTCGCCAACATATTGTTCCCCTATTTTATTGATTTGAAGCGTGTATTTTAAGGCTTGTTTGACAAGCTTGCAAGCAATTTCGGGCAAAGAGAACTTTTTGGGAGATAGATTAGCTGGTGGTCACAGGCCTAGGAATTGAATCGCCAGGCCACAAAGCAATATGGTTGTCCCCGCTATAACATGCGCAAAGCGTTGCACCTTGGCCAAAGGCAGAAAATTCACTCCCGTACTCGCGAGAAGAACAACCCCTAACATAGTAGCAATAGTTGCCGTGCCGAACACAAGGGTAACCAACAGCACGCCAAAGAAACCGTTTTTCGCAGCCGGATACATCAGTATGGGAATCAAAGGCTCACACGGCCCGAAGATAAAAATGACAAACAGTGTCCACGGTGTGATGCTTGAAGTGTTTTTGCCGTTGTGAACATGAGTGTGCTTTTGATGATGACTATGCCGGTGCGTGTGCGCGGCCTGGTCTGTGTGAACGTGGGTATGCATATGGGGCTGGTTGCGGTACGCCCGCCGCAATCCCCAGACCAGATACGCCAGTCCGAAGGCGATAAGCAGCCATGCTGCCAAGTTGCCCCGCGCCGATTCGATGAGCTCCAGCTTTTTGACCGCCAGGCCCATCGAGACCCCTATCAAACCCAGCACCACTGAACTTGCTATGTGCCCAAGGCCGCACAAGAAAGTTATGAAAGTAGTTTTGACTCGTGACCACTTTCGTGCCCATGACATCATGATAAAGGGCAGATAATGGTCCGGGCCCAGCACAGTGTGCAAAAAGCCTATGGAGGCAGCGGTAATAACAAGAGCACTCAACTCCGCTGTCATAACACTCCTCGAAAGAATTAATATTTATTGTTAAAACTTGCGCATAAAAATACCGAATTTGTGCTACCACGTCAAGAAAGTAATTGACAGAAAAATAAAAAATTTATAAATATACTCATCCGTTTATGAATCACTGGTTTTAAGGAGATTGTATGGCTTCGTCAGAAAAAGTGCTCGTCATAGATTTGAACGAAAATCCCGAAAATCAAAAGCTCTTGGATGGCAAACCGCAGACCTGCGGAATGCGCTCCGGCAGAGTATATTTGGCCCCCGGTCAGGCCTGCGGCCAACATAGCACCGAGAATAAGGAGGAAGTGCTCGTTTTTCTTTCCGGCCGAGGCGAGCTGCTGATTGGCGAAGAGGGCTCTTTTCAAGTCGGCCAGGGCAAGGTCTCTTATATACCACCACATACGGGACATGACGTTAAAAATACCGGCGCCGAACCACTTGTCTACATCTATTGCGTCGCCCCCATAGCTGGCGAATAATATACCTCGATTGTAAATCAAGTTCTCAGTGACCCGGCCCTATCAACATAGTATGGATTTTAGTGGATTTTATGCTATGTTTATGTTACCGATGTCGAACGTGGAAACATCAATACACAAACGCAGAAGAATACTTCTCCACTTTTTTCTGGGGATTGGATTGCCCAGTTTGCTTCTGGGTTATCTTGCGTTCCGTGGCATCCAAAATGATATAGCGTTGCTGGAAAAAGAGCAGCTCAACGAACACAATAAAATTGCCCAACAAATTACTAATTCAATTAATGACAAGATTTCAGCTCTCGAAGAGGCCTTTCTCGATTCGGTCGCGAATCACCAATCGCCTCAGCGCGGTTCAGCCATCCTGCGTTCGCTGGAGCGCCTAAAAAGCCAGCAACCTCTCGTTGAAGAAGTCTTCTTATTCGAAAGCGCCGAACGCGTTCAGCTTCCCCTTGCAAAGCTTCTTTTTCTTCCTGTTGGTATTGCAAAATCATTACCCTCTCAATCGCAGCCATCCGCCTTATTTCTCGGTCAGCAATATGAATTTCAACAGAAGCGTTATCAAGAAGCCCTGACCAGCTATAAGCAGGCATTTGACCAGGATTCCAATCACCAGGCCAAGGCTGAAGCGCTGAATGCAATTGCCAGAGTTCAGAGAAAGTCAAACCTCTTGGCGGACGCCATAAAATCGTACAAGACAATTACCCAAGACTACAACAATATACGATTGGGCAGTGGTATGCCATCGGGATTGGTTGCGCGGTTAGAGCTCGGCGCCTTATTTCTTGCAATCGAAGATACCGGAAATGCCGTTCGGACATTTATTCGTTTATACCAAAGTCTGATTCATGCCGAATGGGAGCTGGAAAAATCTCAATATGAATATTTTGCTCAACAAGTTGAAGAATCGATTAATGAAATCTTTTCGCAAAATGCACCCCTGCAGTCATACCAAAGCACCTTTACAATGTTGAGAAGCGAGGAAAAAAAGCAAAGAGAAATCACGGAAAGGCTG
>JABAOF010008567.1_pt3 | contig 34664 bp, 38 predicted proteins | sample 7062171 | NCBI WGS metagenome assembly JABAOF01 (sample SAMN14538628, study PRJNA623070) | marine sediment metagenome | biome: marine biome [ENVO:00000428]; feature: marine pelagic biome [ENVO:01000023]; material: deep marine sediment [ENVO:00002113] | place: India: Gulf of Khambhat ...
CACATCAGAGCGGCGCAATAGCTGCTGAAGAAACCATTGTTTTACCGGGAGTTACTTTCCGTAAAGGTGAGGAGGAATATGCCATCGCCTTCGCTGTTCCAAATAGTGCAAAAGGACTGACATACATATGCCAATACACTCCTGAGGATGCTGAAAGACTGTCAGCTGAGGATACATATCAACTCGGAAATCCGATTTACGGTATACGTGAAACATGTATTATGGTCTTCGATGACGTTTTTGTTCCGTGGGAAAAGGTATTTATGCACGGTGAAATTGAATACACCATGCCTCTGTGGTCACGCTTTGCAAAAACCCATAGGATGACTTGTGGCGGAGCGTGTAAAGTTGGTTTTGGAGACCTGATGATAGGAGCTGCCCAAACCATGGCCGAATACCTGGGAACGTCACATGCCTCCCATGTCATAGAGAAGATAACCGAGATGGTAAAGGTAAACGAAACACTGCATGCCTGTGCCCTAGCATCCGCCTTGAAGGGAGCTGAAGAACCCGTAGGCTCAGGAGTATTCCTACCCGATAGAATGTTTGGAAACGTTTCAAAACTCAATGTCGCCGAAGGCTTTTGGAGAATGACCGCCTTATTAGGAGATATCACAGGAGGCTTGGCAGTGACCATGCCCTCGGAAATGGAGCTCAAAAACCCCGAAACCTCTGAATATATCAAAAAGTATCTTAGGGCAGTTGCATCAGCTGAAAAGAGAATGAGAATGACCAAGTTTGTACAGAACTGGGTGGCAGGTCCCCATGGAGTGGGGACTTGGCATGGAGCGGGTTCACCCCAAGCCCAAAAAATGGAAATCTATCGAACCGTAAACCTTGAAGAGAAAAAGAAAATGGTGAAAAAGTTAGCTCAAGTCAAAGACTAAGCAACTTAAGGGGAAGCATTATTCATCGTGGATCGGTGTATCTTGACTTGGGTCTCGTGTCTTCTCATAGAACTTCTCCTTGATCTCGATATCGGTCCGATCCGTTAGGTACTATTAAGTGAAAGCCTTTTCGGAATCCTCCTTAACCAACCCAAGTCGTTTCTATAGAGGTCTCTGATATCCTCCACATCATATCTGATCATAGCTATCCTCTCTATGCCCCCGCCCCAGGCCAGTACTGGCCACTTTACGCCCATTGGAATGGTCACCTCAGGCCTAAAGAGGCCGCTCCCGCAGAGCTCGATCCACTTCTCGAGCTTCTCTACGTAGACAGTGGCCTGGACCGAGGGCTCTGTGTAGGGGAAATAACTGGGCCAGAACTTCACCTTTTTCATGCCCAGCCTTCGGTAGAACTCACTCAGTACACCCATTAGCTCCTTAAGATTGGCTCTCTTGTCGATGACGATGCCGTCGATTTGAAAGAACTCGTTGGTATGCTTGAATGTTATCTTCTCATTCCTGAAGACATTGCCTATCACGAAGCTCTTATGCGGTTGTTCACCTGCCTTGTAGACGTTTCTGACAGTAACCACAGTGGTGTGCGTCCTCAGCACCAGCTTCCTGGCTTCCTCCAGACTCCATCGGTATCTCCAGCCCGTCGATCCCGTTTCCCATCCATCTCTGTGGGTGAGCTTAACCGGATCTACCAGCTGTTCCTCGGAGATATCGGCGGTCTCAGGTTCGAGAAGATAGAAAGTATCTTGCATATCTCTCGCCGGATGGTCCTGGGGCTGGAAGAGGGAGTCAAAGTTCCAGAAGGCCAGCTCTGTCAACGGCCCCAACGTCTCTACGAAGCCCATAGAGACGAAAATCTCCCTAATCTCCTCTATTAACTCTCTTAGCGGGTGTCTTCTACCAAGAAAGAGGGGAAAAGATGATGCGTTGAGGTCATATCTCTTAAACTCAACGAACCTCCACCTACCAGACCTGATCAGCTCGGGAGAGAGGATGGTGACGACTTCACCTTTCACCTCGATCCCGCTGGCGATCCTCTCACCATCTTCTGTGACCTTGATCACCTCGCTTCTGGTAACAGATGACTTGACAAAACCAGGTCTCCTTAGGAGTTTCTTGAGCGCCTTTTTATCCTCCTCTTCAAGTTCCTCAGCTGAGGCTTCCCCTCTCTCCGTTATGGTCTGGATAAGAGCCTCCTCGCTGCTCTTGGCCTCGGATTCCTCAGTGATCTCGATCCACGTCTTTCCGTTGACTCCTCTCCAGATCTTGGTCCATCGGTTCTCCAGTGCCTTGCCTAGACCTGCTGAGAAATCGCCTTCCTCTAGATTAACTCTGTCCTTGAGATCTCTTAGTGGACCCCTCCCCCCCATAGCGTCGAGTGCCTCGACTATAGCCCTCTCCGGAAGACCTTTGTGGGCTAGAGTCTCAGCCTTCTCCTCCAGTGTAATCATTTCTTGCTCCAGCATAGTCACAGAGACGAGTCCTCTGTTCTTGAGGCCTTGGATGGCCTTCCTAACTTGGTCTTCATTCATACCTGTCAGGTCGGCCAGCCTCTTCACATCGCTCTTCTTCACCTGAGCGATGGCCTTCAGGGTCTTCGACTCACATATATCCAAGTCGATCATGGTGCATCCGTATTTGTTAGAGCTGTCGGTATACCTCTAATCTTTCTCTAAGACGGGTTTTAAATAACTTTTATCATTCATCTCCAATATAGTTCGCTCTTTGTATAAAGGAATAAAGCCGAACTCCAGTTATACGTATAGGAAATGGAGAGAGAGAAGCCCTACTTAGCTGTAATAAGGATGGGCTTTATTGACGACAAGACGATTAAGGAGATAATACGGGTTCTCAACCGATGCTACAGCGTCGTCAAAGAGGCCAAGAAACCTGATCTCGTTGAACTCCACGTCTTCGAGAAGAAGGCACACCTACGCCTCTTTCTAGAGAAAGAGAAGAAAAGGATCGGAGTGGGCACTGGCTTCGACGAGGCCTTCCTAACGATGCACGAAGCTTGGACAGGTATTCCAAGGATTCTCGTCTGCTTGGAGAGAGCTGAAGAAACACCCAGGGAAGTCTTTGAGGGAGCCCTCCTGCACGAGGCCGCCCACTCGATTCTACATGGCTCCATCGAGTACTATCTTCTCAACGTGTCTCCAAGTTTCATTGATTTCTCACTGAAGTTTGGACTACCCGTCCACGCCGTTAGGGACATAGCCTATTTATCTTCTCTAGCCTTGAAGGACAACGAAGTAACCAAGTTCCTCTACGAGAATGGTTTTATAGAGGATCAAATGAGCTTTATCATCTACTTCTTGAGACCCTCAGCCGAGGAAAAAGCTACTTGGGTGATCGCCGAGAAATCTCCTGTCACAGCTATCCTTTTCCTGGTCTCTATTCTCAAGTCCCTAGCCTGTGCTCTACCTTTGACATGTGAAAAGAGATATGGCGCTATGATTAGAAGAGAGATTTCATCGTCCACCAACTTCCTATCGAAAGGTTACAGAGACTTCATCTGGGAAATTTTAGCCTCCTTCGAAAAGATGCAGGGTGAATTCTCTAAAGATCTTGATACTCTGTTGGGGGAGGTCTCGAATAGGCTCTACCCTCTGTTGAGCAAAAAAAGTTCTTTTTAATAAATATCTAAGAAGCTTCGGCCAATAATTTCGTTTAAATAATTTTAGTCTCTCAACATGAATCGTTCGATGGAGTTCCTTGCTTCTTCCCTCTTCCTTTGATGCTCAGCTATGAACTCCTTAACTCTTCCGGAGAGTATCTTCTTACAAAATCCGCAGAGCCTCTCCCCGCTTCTGCACGTTTTGTAGATCTCCTCCAACTTCTCGTCGTCCTCTTCAAAAAGGAAGAAATAGTATTGATATACTGGGCAGATGTTGGGCTCTCCCCCCAGCTTCCTCTGTTCATCTACTGTAGGTCTACCACCCGTGTAGGCGTTCATGATCTTCTTGACAACGAGCTTCGGTAGATCTGTAGTGAAGATGCAGGTCTCAGGCTCGCTGGAACTCATCTTCCCCCCCTTACCTAAGCCCGGCAGAAACTTGCTGTGAATCTGAGCTGGTTTGTAGTATCCCAGCTTGGGCGCAACATAGCGGGAGATGCCTCTCCAGTAGGGGTCTTGGTCGATGGAGGCCGGAATCAGGCAGGGTATGTTCTTCCCCTTCAGGTAGGAAGGTAGGAAACAAGGCACAGCTTGGATAGCTGGGAAAAAGACCAGCCCTATGTTAGAGCTGTGTTTGAAGCCGAAGACAGCCTTGACGATGGAGAAAGTGATGTGCTTCGATACTTCAAGTGCTAGCCTATAGATGGTCTTACCGTACTCGGTGTCGTTAAAAATGAAAGTCTTCTCGGGGTTGAAGCCTAAAGCTATGATATCCAGAATATTCTCATAGGCAAAACTGTTAGTGTCACTGAGGCTAAACTCGGGGTGATAAAGGAACTTCTCGTCGTCTGTAATCTGGAAATAGAGCTCCACGTCAAACACATCTTGTAGGTACCTGGTAAAGATCCAAGGTATTAAGTGGCCGAGATGGGTGTGGCCCGAGGGGCCGCGACCCGTATAGAGGAAGAACTTCTCTCCTTCATCATACATGTCAAGGATCCAGTCTAGGTCCCTATGAGAGAAGAAGATGCCCCTCCTTAAGAACATATGGATTTCTCCAGTGTAGCCTTCCACCTTCCTGTGAAGCTTCTTGGTGATCTTCCGCGTTCCGAATCTCCTTATCAGTTTATCGTAGTCGACCTCACCCCTTACCTCCCAAGGAGTAACGACGAACTCTGGCTCGGGCATCTTGGCTTCCTCTCCTCTCTTAATTCCCTATGGAGTAAGAGAACTTTTAAGCGCACGCGGCCTCAGCTAAGCTATCGAGAAAATAAAGAACAGATGAGTCCTCATAGCCAATATCTTCGAATGTTCCTTTACTTCCTCTTAGATCTAGAATAATATCAAAGGGAACGAAGGGAATGGAGGACTTCTTGTATATCACTATACTTCTTGTCTGAGAGTCTCTCTAGTAGATGGGATGCACGTACCCTCTCCTCGGCCGTGATATCTATGAGCTTCCAGCCCTGACTCCTGATGAGTTCTTCTTTTGAGCAAGGGAACTTTGTATCTTCTGCCAAGACCTCCTTTAGAGAGTTCAATCCTAGAGACCCTGTTACCTGGGGGAACTTCTTTGATTCTTTAAAGACCTTGAACCTAGCGGCGTCTTTGTACATCTTCACCCCATGGAAGGAGAGATAGGTTTTCTTGGAGCCTCGCTCTTCCGTCTTGGCGTCGATCTCTTTGAGCTCTTCATCAGTGAACTGATAGACGTTGTGAAACCCCTTTCCGAAGAGCCTGGAGTATAGGATCTCTGAGGGGACATTGGGTGTCTGCCTTGAAAGGTCCACACAGTGGATAATATCTAAATCCCGCATGAGCCTTAGGAGCTGAGGATCAACGATATCACTCCTAACTTCCAAAGCTATATGGACACCTCTCAGGTTTACCGAGGTGAAGAGGTTCCGAATCCTCTTAATCTTGGACCTTGTGATATCCATCGATGGCGGGGTTTGAAGATGGAGGACTTCAGCTTCTAGAATCCCACATATCTCGACCATTCTACCTAGGATTTCACTAGCCTCCTTTACGGATTCCAGCATATACTTGTGGGTGAGGCTCCTATGGGCTCGGACGGAGAACTCAAATCCAGGAGGAACCCTCTTTCTCCAGGATCTGACTAAGACCTTGGATGGAATCTCATAAAAAGTGGAGTTGACCTCCACGAAGTCAAAGGCCCTAGAGTAGGCCACGAGGGGATTCATGTTAGGAACACTGAAGTACGCCCATCCGCCAGTTCCCACCTTGAATTCGCTCAAAGCACATCTAGATAATGGAATTAGCTCTGAGATCTATAAGTTCAGAATTAATTATCGATCTCTACTCAAAACGTCGGTCAGAGAATCATTACCCTACGATAGGAGAAACTGGCGAGAGGAGGATGGACTAACATAAATAAATTGACTATCGTTAATTGACTGTGAACCTTATGGGTCAAATACTTCTTGGGACCTCAGGCTGGAGCTATAAAGAATGGGTAGGCCCTCTCTACGAGTCCAAGGATAAGGTTAAACTCTCCGCATACGTTGAGGTCTTCGACACAGCAGAGATCAACTCCACTTTCTACGCCTACCCCTCCCAGGGCCTAGTTTATGGTTGGCTGAGACACTCCAAGAAGGGCTTCGTCTTTACCGCTAAGCTCCCAAAGCTTATAACCCATGAAAAAAAGCTTGACCTAGACCGAGATGTCGAAAGCGACCTTAATCGCTTCTGCGAATTAATGAACCCTCTTAGGCTTGGAGGGAAGCTTGGCTGCCTCCTCATTCAGCTACCGCCAAGCTTTAGGTGGGACTATAAGAGGCTGGAAGGCTTCTTTAAACTACTTCCAGATAAGTTCAGGTTTGCCGTTGAGTTCCGGCATCTCTCCTGGATGAGGAAGGAGACTTGGAGACTTCTTAAAAATTACAATGTGGCCTATACGATAGTTGACGAACCCCTCCTACCCCCTGAGGTTCATGTCACCGCTGACTTCGCCTACTTCAGGTGGCACGGCAAGGGCCATAGACCCTGGTTCAACTATCTTTATAAGGAAGAGGAGCTGAGACCCTGGATACCAAAGGTCGAAGAAGTCTGCGAGAAGACAAAGGCAGTCTTCGGATATTTTAACAACCACTTCCATGGATACGCCGTCGAGAACTGCCTTCAGATCCTAGAGATGTTAGGTCTTCTTACCTCTCGGCAGAGGGAGGCCAAGAAAGTGGCAGACAGGCATCTCGAAGAGAAGATCGCTTCTAGAGCGCTAGATACGCAACGAGAAGTCGAGTCCCCCGCTCTGTCCGCCGAAACTGAGGAGGAGAGTCTTGAGGATCTCTTAAGAGCCTTTATGGACGATAATAGGCTAAGGCGGGCAAGAAAGATTAAGAATAGGGAGGTTACGATCCAGGAAACTGAGACCGACGGCGTCGCTGCTAAGATACGGAGATATAGTCTCACCATCGATCCTGAAAGTCGCGTCATCCTACACGACTGTGCAGATTGGAGTAGATGTGCACCCCAGAAGATGCTCTGTAAGCATATAGGTAAGGTTCTACTCATGATGCCGAGGGAAAAAGCCCTCGGCTTGTCGAAGAGACTCCGTGCAGAGAGGGATAGTTGGCAATTCAAAGTTGTAACTCTCTAAATAAAGTCTCCAACTTTGCTTAAGGATCTTTCACACACCGACACAAACCGAAAAAAGAGATTCCTCAGTAGGAGATTTCTGCGGTCTCAGGTAGCGTGCCTAGGACTTTCTCCGCCGCCACCGCTACTTTTTCTCTCAGATCCTCTCGGGTGTAGATTCTTATTATGTTGAGGTAACCTCTCAGGGAGGTTATTATCATCGAGATGTCGCTGAGACTTTGGGTCTTCTTACTTCCGTCCCGAGTCCGGCTGAAGACAGGTATGTCCATAGGCCTCATCTCCATCGAGTGCCTGTATGGCACTGAGGGCAGTGTAGGCACGTCTATGGTTATGGTCTCAGGCTCGACCTCTGCCTTCTCAGCCACCTCATCCGCAATCTGTTTCCTGGTCGTCTCGCTGCTGAAAATCTTAGCGGCGAGGTCGTTTCTGATGTGGAGTGTTCTGTCGTAGACGCACTTAAGGAGCCTTCTTCTCTCTAGGTTTTTGATGATGGGTTTAGAGGCCTCGCATTGCTTGAGCCAAGTCCAGAGGGTATAGTCGTTGAGATCGAGGTACTCGTCGGGGGACTTGAAGTCGATTAGCCCCAGCTCCTCTCTAGCAGCCTCCATCGCGGCGACGAGCATAACCTGAGCTGCCCTAGTGGCCCTATGGAAGTAAATGGTCTTAAAGGACTCCACTCTTGCAATCATCAGCGACTCAAGAGCGGCGAGAGAGGTGACATCCACGGCTAGATTTCCATCCAAAATGTCAATTGTATAGATGAGGCGGTTCGTATCGATGAAACCATACTCAGCCCCAGTGTGGTAGGTGTCACGAACGATGAAGTCCATCTTATCTACATCCACGGCGCTCCTGATAATTTGGTTTAAGAAGGGTTTCTCCAGCCTCGCCATCCTACCTGCCGCCAGATCCCCGATCCTCTCCGGGCTATGTCCATGAGCCTCAATTACGTCGGCTAGCTCCGACTTACTCACGATCCAAGGTGTGAGATCCTCATGAGTCTTCTCTAAATATTTGACTAGAAGGTGTTCGAAGACGTGGGAGAAAGGGCCATGCCCCACGTCGTGGAGCAGGCCTGCCATCCTCACGGCCTCAACCTCCTGTGCATTCATATACTCAGAAAGATTCTGAGCTAACTTTCCGGCTAAGTGCATGACCCCCAGAGAGTGCTCCAGGCGTGTGTGGTGAGCCCCAGGATAGACATACTCGGCGCCAGCGAGCTGTCTAATCATTCTCAGCCTCTGGACGGGAAGTGTGTCGATAACATCCTTCTCCGCTTTAGTGAAATGGATATATCCATAGAGGGGATCCTTTATGAAGCCCCAATGTTTTAAATGGGGTAACATTCCTATAGCCATTTATTAATGGTGACTATGACGTTTAAAAAATTAATATGAATTGGGATTTGGTTTCTAATCTTTTTCGTAGGACAAAGATTTTTTCTTAGAAAAATCTATTGAATGTATGAAGAGTAATCTTCAGAGAGTTATTAATTTCTTCCTCCTCTTTTTTAAATGGGGCCTACTTTTACGCTAGTCAAATTGCCTTAAATGTCCATAAAAATATTATCTTCAAAAGTAAGAGATTTGAGGAGAAATTTGATGATAGCTTCGTATTCGAAGATTGCTTTGGCTCTGTCGATAATCGCAATTATCCTTAGCGTCACCGCAATTTTCGTGGTTCTATCCATGGTTAATCAACAGCCTTTGGGTCCGACAGGTGAACGAGGTCCTCCTGGTCCAGCTGGCCCACCCGGATCAGCCGGCGAACAGGGACCACCAGGTCCGCAAGGTGAACAGGGACCAGCAGGTGAACAAGGTCCTGCTGGTCCAGCTTGTGAATCATTGGCGGAGGAAGTCTATAAACTTACGTCAAGTGGAGTTGTTTACATCATAGTCTATGACCAGTCCAATACTGTAGTAGCCAGTGGCTCGGGCTTTGTCTATGACCATAGCCATGTTGTTACAAACAGTCATGTTGTTGATGCCGGTGTTTCATATGTTGTCTCTTTGTTGGATGGTTCGATGAAAAGTGCCACACTTGTGGGGAGAGATAGTTTAGGAGATATTGCTGTTCTCCAGACAAGACTTCCTTCTTCTGTCAAACCTCTTGAAATAGGAGACTCAACAAACCTTACAATCGGCGAACCTGTCTTTGCACTGGGTAGCCCTGCTGGCTTAGTGAGTAGTATTACATCTGGGGTGGTTAGCCAAGCAAATAGAACTGGTATCTCCATTCTCCCCATGATTCAGACAGATGCTCCTATAAACCCAGGTAACTCCGGTGGGCCTCTTATCAATAAAGAAGGGAGAGTCATAGGAATCAATACTGCCAAGCTTACTCCTATCTCAGGCTTCGAAGGGTTAGGCTTTGCCATACCGTCTAGTATTGCTAGTCGAATAATTCCTAGCCTGATTGAGAGTGGAAGATATGACCATCCGTTCATAGGCGTTCAAGGAGTATTTATAGACCCACTCCAAGTCCAAGTCCACAATCTCCCGGAATCTGTAAAATATGGCTACCTGATACAAGAAATAATCGAGGGAACCGCAGCTAGTAGTAGCGATCTTCGCATAGGTGACGTAATACTCAAACTAGCGGTTTATCCTGTGAGACAAGCTCATGACATCCCATATGTAATGGAACACTTCTATTCATCTGGTGAAGAAGTAACCTTGGAAGTTCTTAGAGGAGAACAAACATTGTCAATAACTCTAACTCTTGGGATACGTCCGGAGTAAAAGTATTTAGAATTGGAAGTGGATCTGCTAAGATTAAGTGCAATGAGTGAAAGAGTGTAGGAACATTAAAGCCTGTAGAGAGATTCGCAGGAAGAATTGGGGGGAGATCTCTGTGGGTATACATAACTTAACATTAAAAACATATGCCAAGTATCAGGAATGTGTCCTCAGGTTTTACGTCGCTATCGGAAAGCTGACGAAAACCCCTCTCCTCGGCCCTCTGATTAGAATTCTTGGAAACTGGTATGGTAAAAATCTACACAAAGCTTATCTGCTCACACATGAGGAAGCAGTAGAGATAGTTGATGCCTGCAACTCCATTGCGGTCGGATCTTGTTCCTGTAGAAAGGTCTTTCAGAACTGTGACAGCCCCATAGAGACAGATATGGTTATTGGCGTAGGGAGAGATATTTTCAGCGAGGTTGAGAAGCGAGAATATAGGGTGGTCTCAAAAGAGGAGGCAAGAGAAATCCTTGAGAAATGCCGCCTCAGAGGGCTGGTCCACAGGCTGTCAAGGTGTAAGAAAGATTTTTATGCCATATGCAACTGCTGTAGATGCTGCTGTGTTCCTACAAGACTCGCCAGGATCTATGAAATAAAGAATGCATTGGTCAGAGATCAGTATGTAGTTCACAAAGTGAAAAATTCACTCCTGTAGGTTTTAATCTGGATTGATTGAACTTGGAAAAAAAATTGTTGAAGAGATAATGAAACTCCCAAGCGGTAGAGCTATTCAGTCTTGACGGGTGTACTCTTCTCGATGCACTCCTCGTGTCTGCTCAGTATTTTATCGATCTCCTCCCTCAACATATCTTTGGGCATATATCCCACCAGCTCACCGACGGTCCTCCCCTGGCAGAAGAACTTAAGGGTGGGTGTTCCCATAACGCCATAACTGATCGCCGTGTGCTGATTCTCATGGCTCTCTAGGACGTTCAACCTCGTGAATTTGAGCTTTCCTTCATATTCGGCTGAGAGCTCTCTGAGAACGGGGTCGAGCCTCAGACACCAGGAGCATTGCTCATGCCAAAAATCTACAACGACAGGAAAATCCGACTCTAGAACTTTTTCTTTCCAGGTTTCCGAGTTAACATCCACAACGCTTCCCGAACCCATTAGCAGATCCACCTCTAGATCTACTGTCTCTTAAGATTGTGAGGTTTATTAGCCTTTGTGTCTACCTAACGCGAAACTTCAAGTAGAAACCACGCTAGAATCTTTAGGTGTGCCGATAAGAGATTCAATGAGAAGCAAATTCGTGCATGATTTGAGATTCTTTTGGTTTGGGGCTTATAATAAAGATTTTTTCGCCTCCATCATCAACTTTGGGAGGATTTTCTCCTCGTAGATACGTCTCTGATTTAAATCCTTAAAGTAGATCTCTGCTATGACCGACTCGATCCTTGGGTTATTCGAGAGAGTAAGTGTGTAAACTTCTTTACATATCTCTCCGTTTTCTTGGAGGAGGCCCAGCGTCTGCTTCAACCTCTGCCTGGGCATGTGTCTATCCGAGGACATTTCAGTATGAATTTTCTCGAAGGATAGAGCGCGCTGGGAGCTCTCGATCACTTCAAGGATCTTCTCCTCATCGCTCAACTTGTTCCTATCTTTGAAGAAGTATATTTCAATCACCAATATATGTATGAAAATCATTCATTATAAGTAGGTCTAAGCTAGTGGACGAAAGATTATAGTAAGTCTCATCCTCTAGATTTCAACAATATAATAGGAAGAATCAATATTCTGTAGAATAGGCGGTGGAATCGTTGCAAGAGATAAGGTTCGGTGCCAAGTTGAACGTCATACCTTCCTTCAGCGACCATCCAGACTACAGCGAGCTTAAGAGGGTGCTCCTCGAATGCGAAGAGCTGGGCTACCACTCCGCATGGGTGATGGACCATCTAATCTGGGGCGAAAAGGGACCCTTTGAGTGCTGGGTTACCCTCTCGGCGCTGGCCGCCGAAACAGAGAAGATACGGCTAGGACCACTAGTCTCATGTAACTCCTACAGATATCCCGCCATCCTTGCCAAGATGGCAGCCACCTTCGATGTCATATCCCGAGGAAGACTCGAATTCGGTATTGGAGCAGGCTGGCTCGAAGAGGAGTACCATGCATACGGCATACCCTTTCCCAAGCCATCTATCAGAATAGATCAGATGAGAGAGGCTTTGCATATCATCAAAAAGATGTGGACCGAGGAGAGGCCGAGCTATAATGGAAGACATTACCATGTAAGAGAAGTGATCTGTGAGCCAAAACCTCAGCAGAAGCCCCATCCACCGATATGGATAGGAGGGGGAGGAGAGAAAGCAATAAAAGTCATAGCCGAGCTTGCCGACGTGAGTAGCTTCACCCCTTCACCCGCGACTGGCATACCTATCGGCTCCCTCGAAGAGTTCAAGCGCAAGTTGGAGGCTTTGAGGAGGAACTGCGATGCAGTAGGCAGGGATTTTAAAAAGTTAGTGAAATCATGGACCGGCGACCTGATTGTCGCCAAAGACAGGGAGGCGTTGAAAGGTAAGATCGCAAGGTTCAAGAGTGAGATCATGTCTCTCGAGGATTACATCAAGAGAAGCATCATCGGCACCCCCGATGAGTGCATTGTGAAAATAGAGCAGTATATTGAGCTAGGTGTAACCTATTTTTTGCCTTCCCTCAAGACACTGGCAGATGATAACCGACTATTTGCCCAAGAGGTCATGTCATCATTCAGGTAAAAAATCCACTTTAAAGAGTAACGCGCAACTGTTGTGAGTATAACCTGTTGATTACTTATTAACATAAACTAGGCAGAAAGGTCTATTGTCGTAGGGAAATCCAAGTAGAAAGAAGAATCCTGTGTTTTTAAACACGGAAGTGTCAACAATTAATCTGGGCTGGGTAGTATGTCTTTTGAAATTTTTAGTGAAGACTTAGAGCAAGTACTTATGCTCATCGAGCAAGGAATTCAGGAGAGACAGACATATGATAATGCCTTAGAAAATGAGATAATAAAGAAAGGGATTAAAATTCCGAAGATTGTTTTAAGCAAGATCTTGGATGCAACAAAGATCCTTTTGACTCCTTCTAAGCATATCGAAAGGTTCATAGTGGTAACAGGTATCGATAAATCAGGAAAAGAGACTCAATGCTTTAATCCAGAGAATATTAAGGGAGTAACTTCTATCAATGATTATTTATCCCGTCGCTCCCATCGAGTCCTGAAAATTTCACTGCCTTCTTATAACACTCTACTCGGCTCCCTAATTGCGTCGTATCTTAAGAGAAAAAATAAAGGGATACAGCTAAGAGGAGAGATTTCAAGAGAATATGCTTGGGTTCTATGGTCTCTGGATAGAGCTCAATATAACAGTCAAATTGTTGAGTGGATACAGGATGGTCCCAGACACGTAGCTCTATCAAAAAGATGGCTAGAGAGCAATGTTGCTTATCAAGTGGTTAATAAGATAGATGAAAAAAGGATTCTCTCTTTCGAAAGAAACATTGTTAAACCAGACTATGTTTTCATAATAGATATTCCAGTATCTGTCGTTTTCGAAAGAATCGAAAACTCTAAAGAGCGAATGGATAGATATGAAGACAGAGAACTTTTAGAAAAGGTAAGGAAAATTTTCTTAAATCTAAATCGGTTTTATCCTTATGGAAAAATCTTTGTTTTGAATGGATTACAAGCTCCTGAAAGAGTAAATATTGAGATTCTCGAGAAATTGCGTGACCTTGGCTTTTAATTTTTAAAAGACTAAAGAGGTGAAGCATGCAGAGGACCGGAGGACTCAAAGAAAAGAAACGTAACCTCCAAATGACCAACGAATATTTTGAGAGTGAACTCGCTAAGACAGAATACGAGGGCGTCTTGGGAGTTGCTAAATTCAAGAGCGTCTACGAGGAGCTGATGCCTGTCCAAAAGAGGAGGCTGGAGGAGCTCTGTGGCGATCTTCTCCATAGTCTCATCGAAGAGGGATCGATAATATGCATCGGTGTGGCTTACCCCGAGGCAATCATTGACTGTATCAACGTCGAACCAGAGGGGAAGATAGATCGAGACGAGTGGAACATCTACGCCAAAGAGTATGGTGAGATCAACTCTCTCTTGAACACTATCTCCGATGGCATCGCCGACATGTTCCATGGCATCCAGATACCGGCCACAGTGGAAGGGTACACCAAAAAGGTCCAAAGCGTCGAGGACTACTACGGGATGACGGTTTCTCATAGGGTCGTCGCTGAGAATGCAGGGCTAGGGTGGAGGGGCAAGAATGAGCTCCTCATACATGAAAGGTATAGCTGCGCCCTGAGGTTCGCTTCGGTGATTGTGGACACGCCCCTCAACATTGCCCAGAAGAAAGATCTGTCTTGCGGAGACTGCACGGCCTGCCTCGATGTCTGCTCTTTTTTAAGAAACAAGGAGATGCTGGAGAATTATCGAGAGAATTGCAGGAGGCACATCGTCGCCCTCGATCTCAAAGACGAAGTCTGCGGAAAGTGCATCTTGGCTTGTTACCGCCAGAGCATCTTTAGTGATAAGTTCCAGCTAAGACCCTAGAGGTTAAAATAATGGACATAAGACCGAGAGATATTCTGACGAATGCCCATTGTCTCTAGCTATTTCGATGCCGCGTTTGTGTTTCTAGACTTTTCTCTCCTATACATCAACTTGTTCAATGCATTCAGGTAGGCCTTGACGCTGGCCTCGATAACATCTGTGGATGTCCCCCTTCCCACCACTATATGACCATCGCTTTCCACCTTGACCACCGCATCACCCAAGGCGTCTTTCCCTCTGGTGACGGCCTTAAGGGAGTAATCTAGAAGCCGACAGCGTATACCTGTGATCTTCTCAACTGCGTTGTAGGCGGCGTCAACGGGGCCGTTTCCATGGGTTACCTCCTTAATCTTTCTTCCTCCAAAGCTTATGCAGACGGTGGCCGTGGGAAGAGCCCGACTTCCTCCTACCATCTGGGTGTATTCGAGGTGAAAGGTCTCTGGGATAGTGAAGACCTCCTCCTCAATAATTGTCGATAGGTCTTCGTCAAAAACCTCCATCTTCTTGTCAGCCAGCGTCTTGAACCGAGTAAAGGCTCTGTTTAGCTGCTCTTCTGTCAACTGATAGCCTAGGTTAGCCAGTCTCTCTCTGAAGGCGTGCCTACCCGAAGTCTTGCCAAGGACCAATCTACTCGAGGTCAGGCCAATGGACTGAGGGGTCATGATTTCATAAGTGGTCCTCTGCTTCAGGAACCCATCTTGATGGATTCCGGCTTCATGGGCGAAGGCGTTCACTCCTACGACGGCCTTGTTGGGCTGAATCGGGATCCCTGTGAGGCCGCTAACAAGTCTGCTCGTCTTGTAGATCTCCGTGGTGTCAATGTTCGACTTATACCCATAAAAATCCCTGCGCGTGACCAACCCCATAACGATCTCTTCCAAGGAAGCGTTTCCCGCCCTCTCCCCTATGCCGTTCACCGTGCACTCTACCTGTCTGGCGCCATTGATGATGGCGGCCAGAGAGTTGGCTACGGCCAGGCCTAAGTCGTTGTGGCAGTGGACACTCAGTGTCACCCCTCCGACGCTGGGCACATTCTCTTGTATGCTTCTAATCAGTCCACCGAACTCTTCTGGTAGAGAGTACCCCACGGTGTCAGGAATGTTGATCGTTCTTGCTCCATTTTCCACGGCGGTCTCTACAACTTTATACAAGAATTCCTTCTTAGTCCTAGAGGCATCTTCGGGTGAGAACTCCACGTCGTCGACCAGGTCCTTTGCGTGCCTCACCGAACTTTTTATTAGGTTCAACACCTCTTCCTCGCTCTTTCTCAATTTGTACTTCATATGGATGTCGGAAGTGGCTAGAAAGACATGTATCCTAGGCTTGTCCGCGTGCTTTAAGGCCTCATAAGCTCTATTGATGTCCTCTTCCACGGTTCGGGCTAGTCCGGCGATGGTGGATCCCTCTATCCTCTGGGATATGAGTTGCACCGCCTTGAAGTCATCAGGAGAGGTAACGGGAAAGCCCGCTTCTATAACGTCGACGCCCAGCCTGGCTAGTTGCTCAGCAATTCTCAGCTTCTCCTCAGTATTCAAACTCGCACCCGGAGACTGCTCTCCGTCCCTCAGCGTCGTGTCAAATATTATGATCTTCTCCATGGGTACCCCTCGATATTACGCCACGGGATGTTAGATAAGTGATATCTAATAAACGTTTCATAAAAAAGGACGGAGATGTGGCGTAAATGGGTGCGAGAGGCATCATGGGGAGACTGCTTTTTTTCCTAGCTGAGGAGGGTATCTCATGAGACCTTCGACTTTTCCGAGAATTGAGAGGTATTGGTCCAACTCCTTTAGAAGAGAGAGGCTCTCAGAGGAGACCTCGATCTCCCGTCGCAAGAAGTCTATCCTCCTGATTAAAAGCTCTTTCAGCTGGCTCAGAACGAGCTCTGACGAGAGCCGCACATACTCCTCCCTCGTCTCGGTGAAGATCATCTCCCTCTCGCACCTCGAGCAGTAGTATTTACTATCTTTCTCAAGAAGGAGGAATCCACATAGAGGGCAGGTCTTAGAGGTGAGCTTCGCGCCACCTCGGAGGTGGTTGGCAGCCTTCTTCAGAGCTTCTTCATCCACCTGAACTATCCCTCCAAAATTAGGTCTCCCCTGAAACATTTATGTTTATATCGTACGATTAAGTTAATAGACAGAATATATACTTCTGGTTATTGGGTATTACACCAAATTGAATTAGATTGGAGGTTGACAGACTTGTCAAAGAAGAAGATCAAGGATGAGGAACACAATAAGAAGATACTTGAGGTGACAACCATACTAAAGAACATCAGCCAAACGACCATCATACCGAGGAACATTAGGAGAACGGCTGACTCGACCATTGAAACACTCAAGAACAAGGATCTGACACCTGGGGTAAGGGCGGCCAACGCCGTAAGCACACTGAACGAGATCCTCCACGACCCCAACATGCCCTCATTCGCCAGGGTTAAGATATGGAATGTGATCGGAATATTGGAGACTATCCAGGATTGAAGAAAAACGAAGTGGAGCTTCTTAAGGAGCTCTCAGAGGCTTTCGGCGTGGCGGGCTTCGAAGGGGAAGCACTGGAAATCATTAAGAGAAACGTAGAGCCATTCGCCGATAAAATAGAGAGGGACAAGCTGGGGTCGCTACTTTTCTCTATAAAGGGTGAGACGGAGACGCCTCAGGTGCTGGTGGTAGGACACGCTGACGAGATAGGCTTCATAGTTAACGCCCTAGATAAGGGTTTTGTTAAGTTCATACCAGTCGGAGGGTGGGACCAACAGGTTCTACAATCCCAGAGGGTTGTGATCAACACCAAAAAGGGCAAAATTAAAGGAGTCATCAGTTCGAAGCCACCACACCTGAAAGACACTGAGGAGAGGAAAAAGCTGGTCGAGATCAGGGATATGTACATCGATGTGGGCGCCACTTCCGAGGAGGAACTTAAAAGATTAGGAGTCAGGATCGGGGATCCCATCATTCCCGACGCCAGGTTTGAGAGAAGCGCTTTCGCCGATAAGGTAATAGGCAAGGCCTTTGACGACCGGATAGGCGTGTATATAGCAATAGATACTCTGAGGAGGATAAAAAGCCAAGGTATAATCCACTCCAACACGGTAATAGGCGCAGCGACCGTGCAAGAGGAAGTAGGGCTCAGGGGGGCACGAACCGTCCCAAACATCGCAGAACCAGACGCCGCCATAATAGTGGACGTAGACATCGCCGGCGATGTGCCGGGGATAAAGGAGTACGAAGCACCTATAAAGCTTGGCAAAGGTCCCGCCATCGTGGCCTACGACGCCTCTATGATAGCAAACAACAATTTTAAGGAGTTAGCGATAGAGGTGGCGGAAAAAAATAAGATTCCGTATCAGCTCTCGGTTTTAGCGAGAGGCGGAACTGATGCAGGTCAGATCCACCTCCACAAGGCCGGCTGCCCTAGCCTAGTCATAGGTCTGCCGACAAGGCACATTCATTCCTTCACCTCTATACTCTCTCTGGATGACGTAGAGAGAACCATTCAGCTTATTATCGAGCTGATCAAGATCCTTGATGAGGTTCAGGTAGCTTCTCTAACCAGGGGGTAACAGGAAACATTATTTTGAGTCCTCAACATTAGAGTATATCAGATCTGAATATTCTGAAGGAACTTTTCTGTTTAGTTCTAACTAATTATAAGAGACCTCTACAGGTTTCGCATCGAATTTTATGTAGGCTTACAGTTAAGAGTATTGAGGTCTTAGGAGGTCAGATCTCGTTACCAAACCCATTAATTTGTCCTTCCTTGTCACTAGGACAGCCGGATAGAAATTGAGTAGTGAGGAGAGGAGCTCTAACGGTGTATCTTCGGCGACGGTAGGGAAGGAGTCGTTCATGACATCCCGCACCTTGCCCTTCAGGAGTTTTTGGAAGGAATGGCCGTTTGATACGAGTTTCACAAGGATTCGCTCTGAGATGCTTCCAACAATTGCTCCTTTCTCGAACACTGGCATCTGAGAGATAGCATGCTCATTCATGAGGTTCACTGCCCTCTCCACGGTGTCATCGCTGGAGACGCTAATAATATCTTTAACCATCACATCTGATGCTCTCTTCGTCCCCTTGAGACGCAGCCTCTCTAAAGTATCGAAGATGGCCTTTGCCTTAGAGTAGGATGTTTCGGTCTTCCCTGCTTCGATCTTGGCGATGAGGGATTGGCTGACCCCAGCGAGCCTGGCTAACTCGGTCTGGGTCAGGCCCAGGAACTTTCTCTTCCTCGCGATGTCCTTTATCTCAGGCAGCATTCCTTCTCTCACCTATCTCTTCAGGATAATTCATTAACAATGTACTCATTTATAGCGACTTAACTTCAGAGATGCCTTCCATTAAGGTTTATAGGTTATTATAGTTAGGTATTTTGGGTGTTTGACTATATGGAGTACTTCTACGAGAACTTTGAAGTTGGGACTAAGATTGTGACTCGAGACAGAGTCGTAAGCGGTACTGAAATGGAGCTCTTTGCTGGTCTTATAGGAGCATACAATCCTCTCTTCCTAAGCGACAAAGTGGCTCGAAGTAAGGGGTTTAAAGGTAAAATAGCTCCAGGTCCTCTTATCATAGCATTCTCCTTTGGCTTAGAGTATCAGACCGGTATCTTTGACAATATAGTGGCCCTCTTGGGGCTAGATGAGATAAGGTTCAAGGCGCCTTTGATGCAGGGGGACAGTATTCGCTCTGAGCTTGAGGTGGTTGATAGGAGGGAAACGAGGAGAAGTGATAGAGGTATCGTCACCTTCCAGAAGAAGTGTTTTAAGGGTGACGAGGAGATCATGGAGGGCAAGGTAACGATTATGTATCTTAAGAGGACTATAGAAAATATATAATTCGTTAAACATATCTTTGGGATTGACTCAGATTAATACGCAAAGGAGCTAAAAAATCACATACTTTGTCGGATCTATGGTTACGGGTTGTTATCTGCGATGAAAGGAAAGTTAACAGCTCTTTTTCTTCTTGGCGTACTGGGTATTGTGCTTTCTCTTTATCTCACCTATGTACACTACGCGGAGACCTACGTTTGTGGTGTAGGCGACTGCGACTTCGTGAACAAAAGCGTTTATTCAGAGATCTTTGGTGTACCAGTCGCTTTCCTGAGCTTCCTCGTCTTCGTATTTGTCTCTGCGATTAGTCTCCTAGGCATTGGGGGGAGGGTGGGACATGTGTCCGCCGCGAGGCTTATATTCGCTGGTTCACTGGTCTCTTTGGTTTACGCCTCCTATCTGCAGTACATAGAGTTCTTCGTACTTGAGGCTCTCTGTGTCTACTGTACAGGGCTCTATGGGGTGCTCTTTCTAACTCTGGCCCTTAGTGTGTTGTGCTTGTTGACAGCGAAGGAAAGATAGATTATATGACTTTAATTTCTTCTAAGTCGAGGGAACTGACGAAGGACTATTAAGCCGACGATCAGCGCTGCATAGAGGTCGATGGCTCCCTGCACGGAGTTCCAGAAGGCCGTTTCTCCGAGGTAAGCTCCAAGACCTACGAGGCCGATAGAGAGGCCGAAGAAGCTCTGAAACGTTGGTGTTGAGAAGAATTGTATAACCTCAGTGGCTGACATGCCGAAGAAGAAGGGTATGGCAAAATAGAGATTAAAGACGATGGTAACTATGTCTCTAACTACGATAGCCGCCACTGCAGAGGTTGTGTAGAGCCACTTATTCGCTAGAAGGCGACCCATCCCCAATCTCCAGGCGAAGAGCGCAGGAACCAAGAACATCCAGACGCTGGCAACGGACTTCATGATGGCTCCGACCCAGCCCCCTGCGAAGGGGCCCATCACCCCGACGATTGGGACGCTAATGACAAGAGAAAGTAGGGAGCTCCTGAAGCCGAAGAGGATCCAGGCGAGCACCCATGGCACCGCGACTAGATCTATTCTCATAAAGAAGGGTGTCAAGAAGAAAGGTGGCAGAACCTGAAGGATAACTGATAGGGCTGCCAGTAGAGCGGCTCCCACGATAGTTATCGTGGTCCTTAGCTCACTCATGTCACTTACTTGAGACTTTCTTTCTTAAAAAACCTCTTACCCAAAAATGAGTTGGAACTCAACGCTTGTCTTTTGGTTGCCTAGTGAAGTTACCTTTCTCGGATCATTCTCTCGACAGTTCCATCCTTCCTCCCGACGATGACCTCATCGGCTTCATCGAGAAACAGGCCTACATCAACTACTCCTGGTAGAACTCTGACATCTTGGTAGAATGCCTCGGGGCTGTATCCCTTGGGGAGCCTCACATCCAAGAGCACGTTTCCGTTCTCGGTCAGGATGGGATATCCTCTATGGTCCACTCTAATAGTGAAGGAGAGCCGCCTTAGCCTAAGCATACTATCTAGAAGTCTATGAGCGGGCGGTACAGCCTCTACAGGTATGGGCGAACTCTTACCTATAGAGGAGGAGATTTTCTCTTCGTCTATGATGATAAGATAATGGTCGGCGAGGTGGGCCAGTATCCTCTCTTTGACGAGGGCTCCACCTCCGCCTTTGACGAGGCGGAGCCTAGAATCCACCTCGTCGGCACCATCAATGGCCCAGTCAACCTTATCTATGTGCTCGAGGGCTCTCAGAGAGAGATTGAGGTTCTTCGTCTTGAGTAGGATCTGAGTTGAAGACGGGACAAAGAAGAGATCCATATTCCTTTCTTTGATCGTCTCCGCGGCTATCGGGAGGAATGCGGCGACCGTGCTTCCACTACCAAGGCCCACTATTTGTCCGTCTCTGAGTCGCTTGGCAGCTTCAAGTGCCGCAACGGTTTTCCTTTCATTCTTCCTCCCTTTCAATCTTCTCCATCTCCCTCATCGCCTCCGCCACCTCCTCCATGATGGTCTCAAGGTCCACTCGTGTTCGCTTCTTCACCTTCTTCTCCTTTTCGGCTTTCTCTTCTTCTGCGGGAAGCTCCTCTTTGGGCTTCTCTACGAGGCCTGTCTCCCTCTTTATCCTCTCGATCTCGCCCTCAATTTCCCTAACCCTTCCAGACATAGTCCCTAGGAGCTCGGTTCTCTCCCTCTCTAGCTGCTCGAGGCGAGCGTACTTCTCGATACTCGAGACTTCCTTGTTGATCTCTCTAAGCTGGAACTCGTACTGCCGAATCATCTGTTCTCTCTCGTCTTCGGATATCTTGCCCTCAGACTCGGCTTCATAGATCCGGGTTATAGCGTAGCTCAGGATCTCTCTCTCTATGAGGAGGCGGATGAGCCTCTGGTTTGCACCTGAGATGGCGGAGAGAGGTCGGGAGACATCGGAAGGTGGGAAGACGGATTCCGAGGAGAAATCTTCAGCAACCTCGCCGGGGGTTGCCACCTCCTTTGAGGCTTCAAATCCTGGACCGCGGAGGTGGAGAAGTCCGGCTAAGAGGATCAATCCAGAGGAAGTCGTCGACGACAGGAGTAGGATAATCTCCGCCAGAGACATTAAGCCATCCAAAAAAGCCTTCCATACATAGAGTTAAAAAGCTGTTGTTTCTATCTTGAGGCAAACCTTCGTAAAGATGAAACCCTCTTTAAGCTAATTGCCAAAAGTGTTTCTCAGCGCGAAACTAGATCGAGGGCCATCTTCGATGCCTCTTCAATGATGTGGTGTTCATCAACAGTTCTGATCTTCCCTTCGCTTAACACAACTTTTCCGTCGATGATGACAGTCTCCACGTCAGCTCCCGAGCTGGAGTAAAGTGTGTTTGCATAGAAGTCGTGGATCGGCCTCAGGTGAGGCTTCATGAAATCGAGAAGTATCAGATCGGCCCTCTTACCAGGTTCGAGGATCCCAACTATGTGACCAAGCCCAAGCGCCTCGGCGCCATCCCTCGTCGCCATCTCTAGGACCTTCTTCGCCGGGAGAACGGTTGGATCCATATGACTAATCTTTTGAACTAAAGCCGCAATACGGGCGTCTCTGAGCAGGTCAAGGGTGTTGTTGCTTGCTGGACCGTCGGTACCAAGCCCGACCGTTACGCCAGCTTTGAGGAGCTCCACCACAGGCGCTATTCCCTGGGCCAGCTTCATGTTGCCGACGGGGTTATAGGAGACCTTCACGCCATGTCGGGATAGCATTTTCACCTCTTCCTTGCCTAGGTAGATGCAGTGGGCAGCCAAAACATCGGGACCTAGGAAGTCAATTTCATCAAGGAGTTCAACAGGGTGAGTTCCATGTTTATTACGAACCTCCTTGATCATCTCCTCAGACTCGGCTAGGTGTATGTGGATGCCGATCTTATTCTGAGTGGCTGCTTCGCGGATCTGTCTCAGGAACTCTGGACTACACGTGTAGGCTGCGTGGGGACCAAATCTCACCCTTATCAATCCGTTGGCCTCCGCGTTAAATTTCCTGGCCAAGGTTATGGTCTCTTTAAACCCCGTCCTCGCCTCCTCCGGGTCCAAAGCTTCGAGGAGGCCAGGTGCCAATATGCCCCTTATCCCCGTCTCTTGAACCGCTTTAGCGACGAGTTCCTCGTGAAAGTACATGTCAGAGAAGGCGGTAACGCCGTGTCGGATCATCTCTAGGCATCCTAGAAGCGCTCCATAATAGATATCGTTAGGCCTTAACTTCTGCTCCAAGGGCCATATAATGTCTCCTAGCCATTTTTTTAGGGGGAGATCCTCTGCTGCTCCACGGAGCAGAGTCATCGGTACATGGGTATGGCAATTTATGAGACCTGGTAGGGCTACTCTGCCCTTGCCTTCAATCTCTACCTCACCTCGAAACTCGTTCTTTGACCGTTCTCCCACATAGGCGATCTTCCCCCTCTCTACAGCTATAACTCCGTCTCTTATGAGGTCCGTTTTCCGGTTCATGGGCAGAATAGCACAGCCCTGAATGAGGATGTCTACCTTCTCCAATAAGATCTCACCCATATACTGACAAATCGAATTGACTAAAAAAGTATGGATGAAAATCTATTTACATACTAGTCTTAGAAGAGTCTTAAGACCTTTTTAATCGAAGTAGAAGTAAAGCGTTGACAGCAGATAGTAGTAGAGTAGGTATACGCCCACTGAGATCAGTATCACTCCCGCGATTTTCCTCGATATGGGAAAGATATTGAAGAGTTTCTTAAGGGCGGCCTCCTTTGCCCCCACAACCAACAGTGTCACACCTATCAAGGGTCCGCTTAACCCGAGGGCATATGAGAATAGAATCAAGGCACCATAAGTTATATCACCTAGGGAGATCGAGTAGGCAAGTATCGAGATGAATATGGGAGCTGAACACCCAGCCGACCCGAGGCCGTAAAGTAGGCCAAAGCTGAAGAGGGCACTCCAATCCCTTTTTTGACTGGGTTTGAAACTCGGATAGAAGGTGAGGTTAAGGCGTAGTAACATCAAGATCCCCATGACGACTAGGATTACACCTACTATAAGCGGCATCAACACTATGTAGGGCGTAATTAGCTGCCCGATGGCACCGGTTAAAAGACCTATGAAACTAAAGACGAAGATCACTCCCATTGCAACCATAAGGCCCCTTGGCAACCCACGCTTCAAGATCATATCCATCGCCGTCACATTCTCTCGTGTTGAGTCTCTCAGTCCCAGGTAGTAGGTGATGTAGGCAGGTAGTAGAGGGAGATTACAGGGAGATAGGAAGGTTACCGCTCCGGCCGAGAACGCAAAGACGAAACCTGTGGGGTCCATGTTATCATCTTCAGCCCTATGAGAGTAGGAGTTTATCTATCTCCTCCCTCATCCTAGACAATGGCATCAAACTCTCTGTGTTAACAAACCTTATGTATCCTTCTCTGTCAATCATTACTATCGTGGGTATGGACGTCACCCCATACCTTTGTGTTAAGGCCATAGTGTCGCGGGCGAACCTCCATTGGGCCCCTCTCTTCTCACTGAATTCCTTCAGCCTTTTATCTGACTCAGTTGGATCCACTCCTATTGATATTATAGCCACTTCTTCACCGTATCTTCGCTGGATCTCCTTAAGACGATCCACCTCTATGTTACAGGATGGACACCATGTGGCCATGAACTGCAGAAGTATGGGTCTACCCCTGTAATCGGATAGGCTGAATCGCTGTCCGTCGACATCTGTTAGTGTAAATTTTGGGGCCTTTGAGGCCGATTCGGCTTGAAAGAAGGTGGGATATATGACGGATAAAATGATTATAATGGCGGCTGCTAGGCTTAGCGCTAAAAAACCTCTCCTGAATGTCTTGCCTCCCTTGTGCGTCGACGATTGTCCTTGTGTCATCGGCTTCAATTTCATGTAAATATTTCTGGTATTGGATATAAGAGGGGAGTCACAACGGTTTTTCAAGGAGCTAGCTCCTGATCGGAAAGTGATGGCCTCTGCTATTTGACACTCATGCACATCTTCAACACAGAGACTTTGATAAGGACCTTAAAGATGTGATCCAAAGATCTGTAGATGCACATGTGGAATATGTGGTGAATGTTGGATACGATCTGAAGAGTAGTAAGAAGGCGCTTCAAATGGCTGACGAGTACGATGGGCTCTATGCAACCATAGGAATCCATCCGCACAACGCTATTTCATTCACTGAAAACACTATTGACAAATTACGAAGACTTGCAGAGCATCCGAAGGTCGTAGCCATAGGCGAGATAGGTCTAGATTATTATAGAAAACTCTCGCCAATAGATATCCAGAAGGGGACTTTTGAAGCTCAGATAAAGTTGGCTCAAGAAATGGCATTACCAATTGTGGTTCACAATAGGGAGGCACATGCTGAGACGATTAAAATTATCCGTAAATTTAAAGGAAACATCAGAGGTGTGATGCATTGTTTCTCTGGAAGTCTCGAAACGGCCGAGGAATGCATCAAACTAGGTTACATGATCTCATTTGCCGGACCAGTAACCTTCCCAAACGCACAAAAACTTCATAAAATAGCAAGAAAGATCCCATCAGACAAAATTTTATTAGAAACGGACTGTCCTTGGCTCGCGCCACAGAATAAGAGAGGTGAACGAAACGAACCTGCCTATTTATGTTCAATAGCGGAGAAAACTGCTGAGCTGAGAGAAGTATCTCTATCTAGATTTGTCGATATCACAACTTCAAATGCCAAGGAAATCTTCCAAATTAAAGGTATTTCCCTGTAACACTTAAGGTAGATGCCAGAGAGAAGTGAATCATTTATAGATTATCCTCATTCTCCTCGAGTGGAGGATGTAACACGGAGTGAAGACCCCTCGATGGGAAAAATATTTGGAGAAGACGATCACAACCCTTTCAAAGGAACTGAACCGTCTGGAGGAGGAGAGAAAGGATTTCCTTTCCAAGATAAGAGAGCTAGAGGAGAGCTATGAACCCGGACCGGTCTCAGGACTAGGACCAGCAGAGATGACGAAAAGAGCGAGGGACTGGATCGCGATCATAGAAAAGATGGTTGCCTACGCACTTTCTACCCTCTTCGTGGTGGGTGATGGAGACTTGCAGGGCGACTTAAGAAAAGTATCGGAGGAAGCCAGGGACTTCCTCTCCACAGGTGTCACCGACAGGATGTTAGAGGTCTTCACGATAATTAAGGACGCTGAAAAGTATCAAAATATGATCCGAACACGGACCTTCGATACCTATACAGGTACCACCACTTCCTATGATGCCTCCCTCCTAAGACTCCATACAAGTCTGAGAGAGAGACTTTCCACGGCAGGTGTCATCGCCACCCCTATCTTCGAGGGCGCTGTAATCTATCAGAAGCTTCTCCTCTCAAAGATGATTAAGGAGTTCATTCTCCTAGGTATAAAGACCTAGTACCATTGATGAAGGCATCGATGAGAAAATACCACTTACACCCTCCCTTTTATATTCTCAAGGGCCTAACTTTTGGACGGTGATCCTAGCATGCTGGATAGAACCGAAGTCCAAGTCAACGGAGAGAGTTTCCTCGGGATAAAGGTAGACATCCCTGAATGTCCTCCCCTCCTGCTGATCGTCGGGAACAAAGGCATCGTCATGTGCGGTTACCTCAATCTCGATGTCGCTGATCAGATAGGCCTAGCAGCAGGCATGGTTAGAGGCGTCAACTCCATCGACGATGTCCTGAACTCGGAGATAAAAGCTTCTACCTCAAAGGCCAAGAACTTGGGCATAAAGCCTGGAACTCCAACCCGGGAGGCGCTGAGGAAGCTTATATAATGACCAATATACTATAGTGGAAGTTAGCCTTGCGTAGAAAAAAACCGGATCGATTTTTCTTAACTCAGAGTTTGACTGTCTGGCCGACTTTCTTCTCTTGTGCTAGCTCATATAGCTTTTTAGCAGTAGACATGTCCTGCAAGGCGAGTCCTACGGACTTGAAGAGGGTGACTTCTTCTTCCGAGGTTCTGCCTGGCTTCTTCCCTGTTACGATCTCTCCCAGCTCGGCGTAGATGTGGTCCTCCGTTATATCTTTCTGGGAGATGGGCACCATGATGTCGCCTGCTTCCGCCAGGCAAGCTTCCCGAGAATCCACCACGACCTTGCTCCGCTTAATAGTCATCTCATCTAGCTCCCTTTTACTCAAACCGTGGTGTGATCCTATACCGTTTATATGGGTTCCAGCCTCAATCCAATCACCCTCGAAGAGGGGGTTACTCGCGGTCGTGGCCGTTACTATTATATCTGAATCTACTACTACTGCCTTCGCCGAATCCACAAAGGATACATCGATGTCGAGTTTTTTGCCCATTTCCTCGCTGAACTTTCTGCTGGCCACCGCGTTAACATCATAGACCTTGGCTACCTCTATATCCCGAACCTCACAGACCGCCCAAAGCTGGGTTCTAGCTTGCACACCGGCTCCGAAGACCCCCACGACCCTTGCGTCCTTTTTTGCAAGGTACTTGGTTGCGACGCCGCTCCCTGCTCCTGTCCTCATGGCCGTAATCGATCCCCCCTCCATAATCGCTAGGAGCTTACCTGTCTCCACATCGTTTAGGAGAACTGTGGCCAGAATGGTGGGTAAGTTGTATTTCTCAGGGTTCATCGGATAAGCGGTGACGGCTTTCAGGCCGAGGGACTTCATGCCTCCGATATATGCAGGCATAACTAGGTAGTATCCTTTGTACTCCTCTGCGAAGATCGTAGGACGCAGCGGCATCTGGATCGTTCCCAGCTCATACTGTCTGAAGCCCTCCTCCACGGCGTTGATCGTCGTCTTCATATCGAGAATAGATTCAATGTCTTGCTTCGAGAGAATAAGAACCAAAACTCCACCTCCACTCAACTTGTTTTCACCTAAAGTTTAAAAGATTTGTGGTTAATCATAGAATAGGTTCGCTTTAGAACCATAAAGGGTATTTATGTCATGGTGAGCCGATGCCTAGAGACCACCTTATGGATAGGATACTAAGGAGGGAAATCGAACAGGCCAACCGACACCTCCCCAAGAACAGAATTTCGGTGTCTACGCTCCTCAATATGGAGGAACCATACATTGAGGCTAGAGATGGATCAAAGATCTACCTCTCCAAGAAGGCTCTTTCTGAGCTCGCCAGCCTTCTACCCAGCCATATACTCTCTAAGTTGAATCTCCCTCTAATCTTCATGAGGAAGATGGATCTGGGGCAAGGGGTTTATGTCATTGTAGGAGGAAGAGTGGAAGCCGATGCCGTAAAAAGACTTTTGAGGTTAAGCTATCATCCTCCTAAAACCCCTACAGGCGAATACTATACCTTCAAGCCTTTCGTGGCCGAGCTAGTAAAGAGATTCGGCAGCCTGATGTCCATTGGCTTCTTCTAGTCCCATCGACTCAGATCTATAGCGACCTCGAGTTACGTAATAAATACTTATAAACTAGGAAAATGTGCCATGGATTTAAAATGAAAAAAATCCGACCAGAAGGCATATACATTCCTATGGTGACACCGTTTAAAGATGATGCGTCTAGAGAGATAGATGATGAGGCTCTAAGAGATCTTATAAATTTTCTGATTGACAAAGGGGTACAGGGATTGGTTCCCTGCGGATGCACCGGGGAATATATGTTTCTCTCTAAAGAGGAACATCAGAGGGTTGTAGAGATCACTGTTGACGAGGCAAATGGGAGGGTTCCAATATTTGCAGGTGCAGGAAATCCTGGAACAAAAAACGCTATGGATCTGGCTAAACATGCAAAGGATGTAGGCGCAGATGGTGTGATGGTAATAACGCCTCATCGTGAGCATCCTTCAGATGAAGGTATATATACACATTTTGATATGATAGCCGAAGAGGTTGATGTTCCCGTTATGATATACAATTTCCCTGATGTCACTGGTTTTGATATCCCTCCACATGTGGTGTCTAGGCTTGCAGATCTCAATAATATTGTGGCGTTAAAAGAATCTACACACAGCTTCTTCCATCTAGCAGAGATAATTAGACTCTGCAAAAACAAAATAACTGTACTTAAGGGTTTCAGTGAAGATCTACTGCCGGCACTTGTGGTGGGTGCACAAGGCGGCATCAGCTCGGCATACAATATTGTCCCTGACTTAATGGTGGATCTATACCAGTCATTTATGAGAGGAGATGTAAAAAGAGCTAGGGAAATACACTTCAAGTTGATGCCGCTCTGGGGTATGGGTCTGAGTCCTAGTACAATTAAGGAAGCGTTGAATATGCTTGGTCGTCCTATCGGTCCTCCAAGAGAACCTTTATTACCAGCAAGTCAAGAAGAAAAAATAAAGTTAAGGGAAATTCTACTTAATCTCGGTATTTTACAAGACGTTTAACTGCATTCCTAACTCAGGTTTACCCGAGAATCGTAGAATTATCCTAAGCCTTACTCAATAGATTGAAGGATTCTGCTCAGCCCATCCTTCAAATTGATTCTAGCCTCAAAACCCAAGACGTCCCGCGCCTTGGATACGTCTGCGTAGCTATCCCTTATGTCTCCAGCTCTGGGCTCAACGTATGTCGGCCTCAGATTTTTCTTCTCTGAAAGATCTAAAATCATATTCGTAAGGGTGTTAATACTAGTCGGTTTCCCTGTTGCGATATTGAATACTTCGCCTACTGCTTTCTCATCCCTCAAAGCCCGAATGTTCGCTTCAACGATGTCGTCCACATGTATGAAGTCTCGGGTCTGCAACCCGTCACCGTAGATTACAGGAGGTTTTTCCTCAGTGATCCTTCCGATGAAGTTCGTGATAGCACCGCTGTATGGGCCTGGCATCTGTCTGGAGCCGTAAACGTTGAAGTATCTTAGTACAATCGTGTTAAGCCCGTATGTCTCGTGGTAGACCTGGCAATAGAGCTCTGCTGAAAGCTTGGACGCGCCATAAGGGGATATCGGTCGAAGGGCATGGGTCTCCTTTATAGGTAGGTTGGTGGGTTCTCCGTAGACGGCAGTAGAAGAGGCATGGATGAAGCGTTTCACACCAGCCTTTACACTTGCCTGTAGGAGGTTGATGGTGCCCAACACATTGATCTCCTCGGTGACAAGGGGTTTCTCAAAAGAGAAGTCTACGCTCACAAGGGCGGCCTCGTTAAAGACTGCTTCGACATCCCTCAGGGCCTTCCTGACGACCCACGGATATCTCATGTCTTCCTTGATGAGTTTAAATTCCTTCTTCCTCAAATGCCGCTTTATGTTATCCATCTTGCCTGCGAAGAGGTTGTCCAGAACCACGACCTCGAAGCCATCGTCTATCAACCAATCCACTAGGTGGCTCCCGATGAACCCCGCCCCGCCTGTCACCAGAACCTTGAAGTGTTCACTCATTCGACGCCCCGACCATTCGCCTCAAACTGTTCTTAGTTAGTTGCTTAGAATTGTAATAGTATTCGAATCATACTTATAACTATAGTTGAGCGTAGATAATACTCTGCAATTCCGTGAGTTTCTAGTTTTTAAGGGACTCACGAGAGGGAGTTATTATACTTTAAGGGAAATATCGCATAGGCCTTAGCCGCCGTAACAAGGCTGTCGATGGTGACGTACTCGTTGGGCACGTGGGCTTGGCCCTCAACTGCACCTCCGAATCCCAGACATGGTATCCCAGAGTATTTTTTAATTGGGATAGCGTCGGTTCCCCCTGACAGGATTCTGAAGGCCGGTCTGGTGCCTGTGGCCATCTCTACGGCATCGGAAAGTTGTGCAACAAAGAAGGAGTTAGGGACCTCATAGTAACCCGCAACATCTGAAACCATATCCATTTCTATGTCGATCCCTGGAACGTCTGCCTCATTCACAAGTTCGAGCAATCTTTCCCTCACCTCATCCATTCTTGTTCCGGGAGTAAGTCTTATGTCGAAGATTGCTTCGGCTGTATCGGGTACCACGTTGACCTTCACACCAGCTTGCATTATATTAAGGCTCACGGTGGGGTAGTGGTAGGAGTGTCGGACGGCTTCCCTTTGTCTCTCTGTCAAATCTGGTTCACCTAGAAGGAGCTCGATGCTCGACTTGATGACAGACTCCAGCTCTGGAGGCACCCTCAGCCGATAATCCTCTATCCTTTTGACATGAGAAATCACCGAGATCAGCTTCTCGATAGCATTATCACCGAGATAGGGCCTGGCACCATGAGCTGTGACTCCCCGAGCTGTGATCTTTGGCCTAAGCGCACCTTTACACCCCAAGTCGATGGACAACTTAGAGGCGCTCCATGAGGAGTCTCCTATTATACATACATCGCCCTTTAGGTGTCCATCTTGGGCAAGCCACAGGGCGCCATCTTTGCCCCCTATCTCTTCATCACAAGTGAACCAAAACTCCACATTAGGAATCTCATCTTCGATTCCCTGGAGGACCCTTGCCGCCACCACGGCTGCAGCACAGCTACCCTTCATGTCACTGGATCCTCGGCCGTAGATCCTTCCATCCTCTGTTATGGTGCCGCTATAGGGTTCGAACTTCCAAGATCTAGGATCTCCCTCAGGCACCACATCTATGTGTCCGACCCAGAGTATAGTTTTCTCTAACTGGCCACGCACCTTGGCGCATACGTTTGTCTTTCCCTCATACCGTTGGAAGATCTTCGATGGCACACCTGCATCGTCGAAGTAATCTTTGATGTACTGTGCACAAGCGTCTGTCCTGCCTGGAGGATTGGGTGTCGGTATCTGAACCAGCTTAGAGCAGATCTGAGCTATCTCCTCCTTGAACGTTTCGACGACTGCATTTATCTCTTCGACCCTCATATCTCATCTCTTCCCTTCTTTTGACACCTTAATGGGTCCATGCCTAAAAAAGTGAAAATTACAATTCTCTCTGATTTATATATCACGGCGAAAACATAGCTTGACTTTTAAGGAGTCGTCATAAGTGGTTAAGGCATGCACAGGTAAGATTCTTAGAATCGACCTATCCACAGAAGAGACGAAGGAGGAGGAGACGAGTCTAGACTTTATGAAGACTCATTTGGGGAGTCTGGGTTTAGCGGCTAAGGTCATGCTCGAGGAGGTAGAGCCAGAAGTTTCACCTCTCAACCCTGAAAATAGATTGATTATCGCGGCGGGGCTCCTCGTAGGAACACCCGTCCCATGTGGAAACAAGTCGATCGTAATTGCTAGATCGCCCCTAACAGGTATCTGGGGAGACTCTGTGTTCTCAGCAACTTTTGGAATAGAGTTAAAGCGGTGCGGATATGATATGCTAATAGCAAAAGGTAAGGCAGATTCCCCCCGATATCTTTGGATACAAAACGGAAACATCGAGTTTAGAGACGCGAACCACCTTTGGGGTCAACACACATTCGATGTGTATGAAACCATAAAGAAGGAGATCGAAGACCCCCGTGCAGGTGTGATCGGCATCGGTCCTGCTGGTGAAGAGATGGTCTCGCTGGCCGGCCTCATAAGTGATGAAGGCAGAGCAGCCGGCAGAGCTGGGCTAGGTGCCGTTATGGGGTCGAAGAACCTTAAGGCTTTAGCCGCCAGAGGCACAGACAAGTTAGAACTCGAAGACAGAGACGAATTCATGAGGATTAGAAGCGAGGCATTGAAAAATATTAGCGATAGCCCAGGGACGAGATCCATGCGGTCCTACGGCACAGCTGGTGGAGTCGTTGCACACGAAGAAGCGGGAAACCTACCGATCAGAAACTGGACCAGGGGCAAACTTCCAAGAGTGGAGGAAATCTCGGGTAATTATATGGCTGAAATAGGTGTGTTGATCTCCAACAAGGCCTGCTATGGATGTCCCATCGCCTGCGGCCGGTATGTTGAGGTAAAGGAGGACCCATACAAGATGAAAGGTTATGGTCCGGAGTATGAGACCCTAGCTGGACTCGGATCGTATTGTTGGAATACCGATCTCGCATCTATTTCGAAGGCTAATGACATTTGCAATAGGTATGGCATAGACACCATATCCACTGGAAGTGTGATCGCTTTTGCAATGGAGTGCTATGAGAACGGTCTCATAACAAAAGAAGATACGGAGGGAATCGACCTCGCCTGGGGTAATTCCGAAGCAGTCGTAGAGATGGCCGAGCTGATAGGCAAGAAAGAGGGTTTCGGAGCTATTCTCGGTAGGGGAGTGAAGGCGGCAGCCGAAAAGATAGGGAAGGACGCTGAGCGGTTTGCTATCCATGTCAAGGGTTTGGAGCTACCAGCCCACAACCCCTATAAGTATAAGAGCATGGGACTAAACTACGCGACAGGCAACCGTGGTGCCTGTCACAACCGGGGATCACCATCCTATCCGGCTAGGGGAATGTTAAGCCCCGAGGTGGGGATCAAGCAGAAACTCGACCCACTTACAATCGAAGGCAAGGCGAAGGTGACTAAGATCCACCAGGATCTATGCACAGCCGTCGACGCACTAGGAGTATGTAAGTTTGCAATCTTCTTCTGTGGGATGTCGCTCAGCCAGGTTGAAGATATGTTCAACGCTGCAACTGGGTGGAACTTGACATGGGATGACCTACTCCAGGCTGGCGAGAGAATCTGGTACCTTGAGCGCGCCTTCAACATAAGGATGGGAGTTACACGTAAAGACGATTCATTGCCAGAGAGATTCCTGAAGGAGGCGGTACCAGATGGCGCCGTCAAGGGTGAGACGGTTAATCTCAAGCCGATGCTCAAAGAGTACTATGAGCTCCGGGGATTCGACGAGACTGGAAGGCCCAAGACAGAGAAGCTACGGAATTTAGACCTAGACTACGTCGTCCCTTTGCTCTACGGAGGAACATAGGCTGATCCACGTTAGGATACGATTTATAAGTTCCATCGCCGACGAAATCGGCGAAAAAGAGGTCAATTTACAGTTAGACGAATCAAAAAACACTATGAAAGACCTGATTGAAAGACTAGATGATATATACGAAGGAAGAGTAAGCCGACTTGTCTCCAACCACCAGATCTCGGTTATGCTAAACGGTCGAGACATAACCTTCCTCGCAGGGCTCTATACAACCCTATCTGACGGAGACAGCGTAATTGTAGTGCCTCCAATAGCGGGTGGATAGGCTTTAGTTACTCTCAACATTGTGGCATAGATTTCAAAGTCCCAAAGATGCCCTGAACACCCTAAATCTTTAGGTAAAATACTCTTTCGCTTTATTTATTGCTTCTTCGAAATAGCCGGCTGGTTTAATGGGTGGAGAATAAAAGCATATTAACTTTAGTGTTTCGTCTCCCGCATTTTTTACTTCGTGTTTGACTCCTTTTGCAGCATAAATTAGGGAGTCCACTCTGATTTTTTTTGTTTCACCGTCCACAACACCTTCTCCTCTTCCGGTGGCTACATACATTATCTCATCCGAACCATGTGTGTGGTAACCTGTTGAATTTCCTGGGCTTATTATGGAAACAAGAACTGTAAGTTTCTCATAATTACCTATCTCTGGAGACATAACTACTTTCAATACTCTCTCGTTTGGCTCTGGAACCTTAGCTCCTGGAATATCTTCTGTTTCAACAATCATATTCCAACATCTCATCCACTAAAGATCGATTAAGAGGTTTATAAAAAGACACATGAAACTTTAAAAAATTCTTAGGATCGGGTTAGAGATGTGCTAGAATGGCAACCCTGACATATATGTCGCTTAAAACACTGTTATTTCGATAAAATCAGTTCATTATTTCAGTTTGGGTTTCCAAGCTCCGAATTTTGCCGGCAATACTGTACCCTGCGCTCTGTATGGAGACTGTTTTGCTTCCGGATAATATCTTTGAACTGTTTCCACGATTCTTAGTCCTTGTAGAACTCTCTCCTCAATTGTTACGCCAGGACCGAACCTTGAAATCTTGAAGTAGACGGGTGCTGCTACCCTTACAATCTCAGGTGTGTCTAATGTCCTAGATAAGCTTGTGCTCCAGTAGGCATGTAAATCTAGAGGTTG
>JABAOF010003227.1_pt3 | contig 34651 bp, 36 predicted proteins | sample 7062171 | NCBI WGS metagenome assembly JABAOF01 (sample SAMN14538628, study PRJNA623070) | marine sediment metagenome | biome: marine biome [ENVO:00000428]; feature: marine pelagic biome [ENVO:01000023]; material: deep marine sediment [ENVO:00002113] | place: India: Gulf of Khambhat ...
GCGCTGTCGTCATACGCTTGCAGGTAACGAGCAGGGCTTTGCGAAGGTTGGGCAATAGAAATCCCACTGCTTGCTTGGCCACTACAGACTCGATTAGCTAAAGCCAAATTACAGAAGCTTGGCCAAAAATCCTACAGCCGATGGGCCAAATACTTCAGCCCAACTTTTGCCAACACAATGTTGTAGGTAGCCCTTATAATAATTTACACTTTTAAATATTCTAAGTCATACAATATTTGTTCAAAGAAAAGAGTAACAAGGCAGGCTCTTTTGCAAGGGTTGCCTTTGCGGGTGGCTTTCGTGTGCCCTGTAAATGTGCCTGACTTGGTGCGGATGCCTTATTAATAAATGCGAATAAAAATTTTGTCTTTGCAGAAACTAATTATATAATCGCCATCTGTAGCATTTGTCAATGCGGACAACAATTTTGAAAAAGCGGGTGATAATTTTGTATTATCTGCCTGCAAAATGTGTCTATTGCCTAACAATTATGGCAAATAGCTCTACTGTGTCTTTAAAACCATGTGTCATTTTACTTTAGTTTTTTCCTCTTTTAAACTCTATTCCTTTTACTTGTGCAAATTGAGGGCTTGTTGCACCGAATAATGATTTTACATAACCTTTTACGTTCAAAGCTGTGTCTACCAAGCCTGTTGTATCGGCATAAAGAACATTGTCTCTGGTGAGACGGCTGTTACTCCAATCGGTATGGGTGTTAATTACGCTTATATTGTCGGCTTTAAGTTGTGTCAGTAAAGTTTGTAAAGCCGTCACTTTAAGTTCTTCTTCATTGGGATTGTATTCGGTATGAGAACTTACCAATTCAATCAATCCGTTAAAATGTTCTACCAATGTCAGTAGCATTGTCGAAGGCAGTTTCTTTGGTTTTGCAATCAGCAAGGGCTGATTTGGCTGTGGTAAGCTGGGATTGTGCAAATTGGCGATTTTTAAACTGTCTCTCGACGGATTGTAAGCTGCACCATAACCGATGCAAAATGAAATTAAAGTTTCAAAGTTGGCTACGTTTTTAGCGTGCCCTGTTTCTGCTGTACTTGGCATAATTCTGAATTTTGATGATTAAAAAAAGATTGTAAAAAAATTCAAAAGGGATATTATGCAAATGCTGATGTAAATGTAAAACATTTTTTGAGCAATTAAAAGCTACTTAAATAAAGTAATTGCCTTTTCAAGTTGAAGGTCAATGTTATTTTGTAATGCAGAAAGGTTAAAAGGTACAAACACATCAGGTGAGAACCCTGTTCCTTCATAAATCTTTCCATCTATATATTTAAACTTTGCCAATGATGTTTGTACGTTCATGAAATTGGGAACAGTAAAACTTCCGTCATTATAAACATTATTGTCACTTATGATTGGACCCGTAGCTCCAAATGTAGTTTCGCCTACAAAAGTTGAATTGGACATTGCTTTAATAGCCATTACAACTGCTTCAGATAAAGATGCTGAAACATTATCTGCTAAAATTATAATAGGAACTATTAGAGATTTTGAATTAGCTTGAGGATTAACATATGATGGAATCCATGCCGAATAATCTAATTTTCCATTCCCAATTTTATATTGTGTGTACCCAAATAATAAAGGTTTATCAATAAACCTACCCGCTAAAAAATTCAAATCACTTAAATCACCACCATAATTACTTCTCACATCAATTATTAAACCTTTAATATTAATGGGAAAATTATTTAGAGTATTAAAAAATGAATTTAAAACAGGTTGTATTTTATTTGCTGTTGTTGAATTATAAGCCTTTGATAAAGAAAAATCATTGCAAGAAAAATATAAGATTGAATTATTTATCGTACCGTATAAAACAGCCAATGGCTGACCAGCAAAAGAAAAATTATAATCAATGCCTAACTGAAAATTAGCATCTAAGTAATTAGTATCTACACTATAAAAAGAATAGGGATTATGAAAGGTTTGGCTCATCTTTTTTCTATCATAAGCAGGATATGCAAACGAATCAATAATACTGTTTTGAGTAAATGAAATATAATAATGAGCATCAATTAAAGTGCTTGTCATTTCTTTAAAATAAGAAACACTTTTTTTAATATCGGCAACATTATTCAAATCTAATTTTGCAAATAAAGGTTTGTATTTTTTATAAATATTATCCCAGTTGGTTGTATCAACATCCCAATAAACATAATTAACATNNATTCATCTTGTTCCAATATTGCTCAAATACATCACTGAAAGTTTTTGGGGTGGTATCGGCAAAAGGTGGAGAGATTTTTTTGCACGAAATATTACAAATAAGTGAGCAAGAAACTAAAAATGCGAACCAATATTTTAAAAATGATAATGACATTACTTTGAAAGTATTACACATGCAAATGAAACATACAGCCTATTGAAATAAAGATGGTTTGATTGTATTGCATAGTTTGATTAATACTATATTTTTTTTGCTGTGAAGTTAGGGACTGATAATATATTGCATTGATAACTAAGGAATATTTTTGATTAAACTGATATGATGATGATAAACCTGCCGATGCTCCAAACTCAAAACGATTATCTTTTTCTTGATTGAATTGATAATTTTGTGAGTAACCTGTATAAGTTAAATAATGCGTAATCTGTCCTAATGTGTTTATGCTATCGTAGCTGTTAAAAACATTAGGGAGTACACCTTTTATTTTTCCAAATGCCCAATATGAAGCATACAAACCTACATCGGCAAAAATTTGCCATTTACTTTTTTGAAATATTTTATATTGAAAAATGAACGGCCACTGCAAATAAATATTGTTATACCTTGTATAAATACCTGCATAATTACCTGTGCGAATAAATGAATAATCTTTATTCAAAAAATCAATTTCTGTTTGAAAATTTATTTTATTACTGCACTTGTAATTTAACGGGAAACTTATACCCCAACTATTGCCGTTTTTATTTTGAGTATAAGAACGATTAGAAATGTTGGTGTTTAAATGGTTGTTAGAATAAGCTGCCGATAAGCCTGTACTAAATTGTGAAATACCTTTATAATAGAGGCTCAACAAAGAGAATGCAAATATTATTCTACAATTTTTGTGTAATAAATATTTCATGTGAATTAAGTGCTTCCAATAAAAAACATTGATATTTTGTTTTGGGAAACTTGTAATCTTTTAAAGTTAAAATATACCAAATACCATATTTTTTTGTCTTTCTCACTTTTATTTTTTTTACCATCACACTATCACCTTTGTGTATATAGCCTAATAATTTATCATGTTCTCTTGAGACTGAAGCATCATAAGGATAATTATTTTTGTAGCTTTCTAATTCGGCATCTCTGAATAACCACAAAGACCAGTTAAACGGGCTTTTAAAACTTATATGATTATACCATCCATATAAAGTATCCGAACCTTTGCCGATATACAGTATTGAACCTACTGTAATAATTTTATTCTTGCTTAAAATAATAGTATCATTATTCTTAGAGACATAGCAATTTTTTATAGAGTCATTATTAGACAAAATATTACTTTGAGCATAGGAAAAAATAGCTCCTATGCTCAAAATAAATGAAAGAATGCACTTTTTACTTATACTCATTTGAAAGCGAATTTACAGATTTACTAATTCTTAAAATGCAAAATGAGTGCAACAGGATTAGTGCCGTCGTTTACCATTACTTTCGCAACATTATAATAATCTAAATATAATAAATTAAAAGTTTGTAATTGGTCTTGAATTGAAATAAATCCATTTGAAAAGGACCATGTTGTACCTGAAGTGGGTGAAATATTTGTTGGAAATCCTCCATTATCTGTCCATGCAATTATTCTATTTATATTATTATTCTTAATGACTTTTTGTAATTCTATTGTTATTTCGTCGGCAGAGGTTTGTTGTACAATAGTTTGCTTTGTACATGAAAAAGAAAGAAATAATAAAAATAAGATGAATAAGAATTTAATTTGTTTCATACAAGTATATTTTAATTATTTACGAGATTAGCCAAAAAAGTTTTTACAATGGTTGATGGAGGAGCTCCATTATTTGGCACAACATTAAATTTAATTCTTATAGCTACATTCGTGTTAATCGGCTGCACCCTCGCAACAATATAAGTTGTACCGACCTGAGAACCAGTTATTGCTGTATGAGTGCCAATCGTTTCTTCTTGTCCCCCAATTAAAGGTTGATATGGGAATGTAGATAAATCAGGGTCCAAAAGAACAACTTCGGTTGTTAAATTTGTAATTGCAGCACCTGTTGATGAGGAATTTATAACCGCAGAATTCCACAAATAGTTTAATGAAGCCGCATTTATTGTATATAGATTTTCGTATTGATAATAAATACCCCCATCTTTTGTTATCTGCGTTTTTGTTGTATGAACATTAACCGTTGGTTTTGCTGCCAAGTTAAATACACCCATTGGTTGATTATAACCAGGAATGTAACCACTAGCAGACTGACTATTTGAAATACCAGGAATACCTATACCTAAACCAGGATCCGGTATAAAAGCTCCACTTTGAGTTGAATTACCAGTTAATTGAATTTTTGTATTCATTGTTAAATTTACTTCTTGTGTATTAGAACTACTTCCACCAAATATTCCATTGAAAATATTTTTCACGACACCAGATAATCCGCTTTGCAATCCGTCTTGAATTGACTTGAATATGTTACCAGGCAATCCTAATGTATTTTGTGTATAATTCGTTTTATCACCTCCAGCATTGTTGCTAAAGATAGTCAACCCTGTTGCCTCTAATACTCCTTGTGTGAGGAGCCCTGATATATCAAAGCTAGGAGTAGGTGTTGATATCGTACCATTAATTGTTCCTTGTTGTGTGCCTCCTAGAGATATACTTGATACACTTGTCCACTTCAAAGTCCAATTTAATCCTAATTGCTGGTATGTGCTTGTTGCAATATTAGGGTCATAGGCAATTTCATATTGAGATGCATACCATGTGCCCGTAGCCAATTGAGTAGGCTCGATTTTTGAGATTGAAGTTTGATTTTTTGTTACATCAACTACATCTTGCCCTATATAATTTAGCATAGAAGAAGAAATGGAGTTGGGTGCTAAATTCAGACCACTTGTTAAATAATCAGATGCAACGAAACCATTATCCGTTACATAAACATAAATCCGTAACAATCCTCTATACTGATTATACAATGCAAACCAAGGATTGGCAGGTAAAGAAGTTGTATTAAAAACATTATATACTAATGTCCAACCATCACTACTTTTATAATCATACCAAATATCAGGAGAAAATCCTTTTACTGAACCATTTGCCCAAGGCACTAAAATAGTTGTACCAAAAGGCGTTGGCATATAATCAGCTGTTTCCCAATTTAATGGGAAGGGATGTATTCCGTCACTTCCATTAGCAGAAATAGAAGAATTAAAATCTTTTTTGCAACTTGTAAAAAAGAAGATAAAAATTAGTAATCCAATTGAGAGAACATTGCTACTGCTTGCAATTAGTGTGTTGATTTTTTTCATAAATCATGAATTTTAAAAGTTAAAGATATTGTTTAATTAGTTGAGTAAAGTTGCGTTTGCAACTCTTTATAAGGTTAGCATTTGAATGTTGCTATGTGTGCCTTGTAAAGTGTTGCAAACATATTGAGAATTTGTTTTAAAGTTCATAAGTAATCATTTAGTTTGTTTATTGCATTTAATATTATTACGCTAACATTTTTTGAACATGTCTTTTAGGGTTACCTACAACGTTCGGGCATTGGCGATGTGGCGGAATTTGAAAACTGTCAGTCGGGAACAAAAGCAGAATAGAAATACGAAAGATTAATATACAAACCACAGCCCAATAGGATGTCGTCTGTTGTAACTACAGATGATAGATAACTACAGCCGAGCCATTGTGTTATCGTCCGCCGACATATAGCCAAGCCTTTTGTTGGCAGAATTATTCTGATTCAATGAGGATGAATAAGAAACATTAATCCTCATTTAAGATATTCAGATTAATTATTTGTCTTGTCTATTTTTTTTAAGTATAATATAAATAAATGACAGAGCACACAATGGAATAAAAAAGAAAAAAAAGATATCAAATGGCCTTGAACTATTTTTAAATAATTTATTATAAACAATTGTCAAAAAAAATGTAATTATAAATAAAACTAAAAATATCTTCTTTTTATTTTTTATTGAATGAATAAGTTTGTTCATGTTATTATAATATTTTAAGTTGTAAATTAATTTTACCACCAGCTAAATAAACAGCCCATGACTTGCCCTGCTAAGTTGCCTAAGGAAGCTCCTGATGAACCAAGTACACCACCAGCTAATGCACCACCTGGTCCAAGGGCGGCTCCATCAATTGCACCACTAATTGCACCTCCCACATCTGCAGCACCAAGTTGTCCAAGACCTATACGACAACCAGCACTGTTTACGCTTACCGAAAATGTATTAAAATTATGGATATTGGTAGTTCTGTCTAAATTTTCTGATTTTAAAATAGATTGCCACTTTTCAGCATTAGCTTTCCAATAAGTAAATGAGCTTATAGCTATCGAAACTGAAATGCCAACAGTCATTTTTTCATTAGTATTTTTTAACTACAATGCGCTTGTTTTTAATTTTTTTAAATCGTAAAAGAAATCAGTAGCGTCTATATTATTATAATTTATAAGTAAACTCTTTAATTTTTCTAAAATTTCATTTCCTTCTATTGAATATTTTGATTTATTAAAACTTATTTCAATAGGCATATAATTAAAACCATTTGTATATAAATTCATATTTGAATTGATACCTTTTTTATAAAAGAATTCTGAAGATTTAATTTTAATGAATTGCTTCAATTTAATAGTATCTTCAAGACTTTGTTTTTGGGAAACAATTGCTGTTAATAAATAATCTTGGTAGTCATTATGCCACTTTCCAACACTATCTAAAATACTAGAAAATGATTTTCCTGAAAGTCCAAATTGAGAAAATTCATTACCAGCAATCTGATATTTAGGACTACTAGGTTCCGTCAAGCCGGAACTGAAGCTGAGCAGCGAACGGGGCGATGACGAACGTAGTTTGTCGAGCCCCAATGGCACAAATGCACTTGTTAGCTGTAGCTTTTGTTATTCCATAAGTGTTGCTTGAAGGCCAAAGTGAAATTCCATTAGTGCTTTTTCACTATCATGCCAGGGGAATTCTTTTATGTCATACCATCCACACTTGCCTGTTTTTGGAATCAAAGGAATATGTATTCCTCTGCATAGAACAGGAAAAATATTGTCCAATGGAATATATCCAATTAATAGCATGAGTTTTCCGAATTGAAATGCAATTTTATAAGACTTGTCTTTTAATCTTTCCCCTAATACCGATAAGGAATCTGAGTTTCCATTTAATATCCAAGTGGGTGATTGAATCCAATAAAAGGGTCTTGTCCCATGATGTTGTTGAGCAAATGAAAAAACTCCACTTGGCAAACTGCCTGCAGTTGTCATTGTATATTTATAATGGTCAGATGGGATGTTTTTTAAATAATTCGATGCTGAGTTTAAGGTTAATGCAGTTTTTGCTGTGCATCTACCAATTATTTGTCGTTCGGTATCGTTGAGGTCTACGACAACTCGATCACCTGCGATTAGAGATTTTAGAATAGGTATTGCTTCTTGTTCTAGACGGCTCATCCAACCGTTGTTACACTTCTCACAAATTTGTCCCGCTAAAAGATTGTCAAGAGTGTGATGTCTTGTTGAATTAGTGTGACCTTGACTTGAAAAGTGTGTTGGCTGTATTGCCTCTTCTCTTATCTCTAAAAAATCTAATAGCCATTGTGGGATGATATGTTCCCTGCTACGGTTTTCTTTAGTTAATTGATTGTCGCAAAAAACACAAAGCTTTAGTTTGTTTGTCGCCATAAAGTTACAGCTAACGTTTAGGCATTGGCGATGTGGCTGAAATAGCGTTCTGTCAAGCTGGGAACTGGTGCTGAACAAAGATAAGGTGTTGATGTTTTATTCTGTTGCTAGGCGATATTCGTCGAGCCCGAACAGAAGTTGAATAGCGAACTGCTGTTGATGTTTACAACGTCAAGCAGCCATATTGCCAAACCTTTTGTTGGCTGTCAGGGCTTTATTCCGAACTGTCCAAAAATAAAATTAGTCCCTTTATCCTCTGGAATAATTATTACATTAAGTTCGTTGTTTGGCTTAATAGTTTCAGCAGTTACATAATGTGGCAATACAGTTTCCGATTTGTTAAGATAAAAGAAATAAAAATATCCATTTATCATGAAAGAATACGTTTGTAATTCATCGGTCGTCGCTATTTGTCTTGGTTGTGCTATTAGTTGTTTAGGCAAGTTTAAATTATTGGAATAAGATAAAATGAAAATAGGGTATTTTGATACATCGCCTCCATCTTTGGTTAAAATCATTTTCCGTATTTCTTCTTCATGAATTGGGTCTAACTTGATTTCACTAAAAAAAGGTCTTGTCGAAATACTTGCTCGCCAAAGTATTGATAAAAGAAACAGTTTGTATTTATGGTAGTTTAGTCGCTCACATTTAATAAACCCAATTCCATGCTGGCTAATACACTTTTGAAATGTCGGGCATTCACTTGCTAAAAGTTGTCCTCCATACATTGCACGACTTGCATAATCTTCATAGTAGTGACCTAAAAGAGCATTATCACATTCGTCGCACAGTAACCCACCTTCGTATTCTCCGTCTGAAGGTTTTTTAATTTCCCAATTTTCAACAGTCCCCTGTCTAAACGGTTGTAGAACAAGTTTATGGTTTTCGTCAAACATTCCCTTGTACATAAAGTCAGGAATGATATGCGATTTTTTTATTAATACTTTGGGAAGTCCGCAGAGTTTACAAATTTTCATACTGGTCGCTTTAGCCTTGCAGCCAACGTTCAGGGATTGGCGAAGAACTGGTATTTGAAATTCGTCCAGCCCGAACCGCTGCTAAATTTATAATTAAAAGTTCATTGTTATTGATGCCGCCAAATTTATAGAGTCCAGCCGATAACTGCTGCTGAATAGAGAACATACAGTTGAAGTTGCGCTCCGTCAGCCAGTTTTTTGCCAAACCTTTTGTTGCACGCCGTTTTATTTTTTCGGAGCAAAGGTCGCTGAATTAAAGCGTACAAGTTTATCCCAATCTATTGAACCGTTGTCCATGCAAAAAGTGTCCGCAAATTCCTTTGTAAATTTGTTTATCATTTGCGAATATGATTGGATGAAGTCGTCATTCCGTTCTTTAGCTTGATGACCTAATGGCTCAATGATTTTTGTGTAAAGGTCTGTGTCGCCTGATACAAACTCCCAAAATTTTTGACCACAATATTTGAAATAGTCGCCTTTATCTGGATTGTTGTCCCTGCCGTAACAGCAACCGTTTACTGCTGTAATGTTCAGTTGTGAATTACTTGTACGAAGTGTTTTCTGTGCAGTTTTGAAGTCTGCCCGCATTTTGCCTATTTGTGAACTGTTGCCCCAATTTGGGCCGGATTTTATTGTTACAATGTAGCGAATGCCATCTTTATCAAACTCTAAGTCTATGCCGGGAATGCCAGACTTGCGACCATCATATACTTTACCATTGATAAAAATCGCAAGTCCTTCAAGCCAATCACCGAAAATTGTTTCTTCCTGTGATGAAATAAAAGCATCGGTCAAACTTTTTATAATATCCTGCGCCGTGAGAATGTATTTTGCTTTGAAGAGATAAGGATTTTTCTTTCCCAAGACCTTCTTCAACTTCAAATCATTCAGTCCGGCAATTCTTTTTTGGTGAAAGGTTCCAATGTTTTCTTCAACGTACTGCGTAACGTCTTTTAGATTTAGCTGTTTCATATTTTACTGTCGGCTCTAATAAATATAATTCCACTGGCTTAACTTGTTCTTTAACCATGTCATAGTATTCAGGAACGATGTCAATACCAATTGAGTGTCGTTTCATTCTGTTTGCAACCAATACCGTTGTTCCTGAACCCATAAATGGGTCAAGAACTGTATCTTTTTCTTTTGTAAACAGTTTCATAAACCATTCAGGAAGTTCTTCAGGAAAAGCAGCACTATGATTTTTATTGCTGCACTCAGTCGCTAAATGTAAAACGTTTGTTGGAAACGCTTTTTCTCTTGTCAACCAGTTTGAAATGTTTTTACCGAAACCGCTACCAACTTTTGAGTTGTCTCTTATTTTATCTGTGTCGCTTAGATTTTTAAGCCTTGATTTAGCCCAATCGCCCATTGGAACCATTACTTCTTCTTGATACATTTTGAACTTCTTATCCTTGTTAAATTGAAGAAGCCTTTCCCATGCGTCACGAAAACGATTAGGCCATTTGCCAGGGTAACAGTTCTTTTTGTGCCAAATAAATTCCTCTGTCCATAGCCAACCTTGTTTACGCATTTCAAGAATTAATTCTATTACATAGGTGCTGCGTTCACCTTCAACAACCTTTTCTTTTATATTCAGGATAAAAGTTCCAGTCGGTTTTAAAACCCTAAGAAGTTCCTTTGTTATTGGAAGAAACCATTCAACGTATTTGTCAGGATGGATGCCGCCATATGTTCCTTTACGCTGGTCTGCGTATGGGGGAGATGTCACGATGAGATCAACAGAGTTGTCAGGAAGTTTTTTGAGCATCGTTTTGCTGTCGCCTAAGAATAAATCTGTTCTTATCTCCATAATATTGTCCTGTTTGTACAAATATAAAGCCTTTGTCCCCGAATGCCAAAAATCTTAGTATTTTTAGGGTGTCACGAAAAATGGCGTGCAACGTTCGAGTATTTGCGAAGGCAGGGAATTCATTGATTGTCCAGCCCGGTACAGATGCTCATTTGAAAATATGTTGTTGAAGTTATGAACTAAAGCTGAATATTGAACGTCGAGCCCGAACCACAGTTGATGTTTGCACATAGCTGATGTTACATTGTCCAGCCCTGCTTTTGCAAATACTTTTGTTGTGCGTTCGTATTTATTGTCGCATTAACCACTGTCGCCAATCGTCAGCAACTTTGTCCCAATTAAAAAGGTCAAAATTAGTTTCACCATTAGCTTTTAATGGGAAGAAATTATGTTCTACTCCAATGTATGCCTTAAAGTTGAAATTTGTCTTTTTCTGCTCTATCATTTTTACTCTGAAATAATCATTAAATGGAGAACTGTAATCTTTCGTTCCATAAGTAATAAGCACTGGTATTTTTAATTTTTCTAAATAAGTCAGTGGCGGTGGAATAGAAAACTGATAAGTTGCTTTATAGGCGTCACCTTGTGAAGCTTGCATATTTGTTGGGTCATCTATAATATTTTTCCAATTGTCAAACACTTGCTCACCATATTTTGTTGTGTCATTTTCAAAAGCTCTTTGTTGTTCTACTATAGTTACAATGCGTCCAAATGGATTGCCACCTGAATAAATGAGTTGAGTTACTTTCGGAAAACTATAAGCAATTTTAGCGGCAATTGTACTTCCTTCTGAATGCCCGGCAACAACTAATTTATTATTTGAAATCCAAGATTGGCTTTGAAGAAATTTAATTACAGCGATGTCTCGGTCAACATAATAATCAAGTAAGTTGCGTTCAATATACTTTTTTGGAAATTTACCCATACTGTCTTTATAGGTTAAATCAGTATTTAAAGATTTTTGGTCAGCAATTAATGGAACATAAGGTTTGCTGATTACAGCTAAATGATATTCATTAGCTAAACTGTCTGGATTGAAAACAAATACAGGATAAATTCCTTTTTTGCCATTATCGTCATACTTTATTATCAGGGGAATAGGCAAACTGCCCTGACAAAAAAGAAATAAAGGTTTTCTTTTTTGTTCTTCACCTTTTTTGGACTTAATCAAAATGTCAACGGTGTCGTCTCTATAAACTGTCTGCAAATGCCTAATGCCGTAATCTTCGAGTCGTTCATTTTGTCCATATGAAATGGCAGTAAAAAGTAAGGCTGCTATGACTATAAGGTTCTTCATAATATTCTGACTAACGTAGAAATCGTTTAAGTTGTTAAAAGCCCCAGGTCATCATTAGTCAGTCCAAATTTATCTATTTGTTTTCGAATGCGTTTAACCAGGCCGAGCTTTCTTTTTTCATCGAGGAAAAGATAATGTGTGGGTGGCTGATAAGGAATTTTTTTGACTACCATATTCCAGATGATGACAGCCAGCTTTCTGGCTGTGGCGCTGACGGCTACGGTTCTGCCTTTTCGGTAACAAACTCTTTTAAAAAAGTTAGACAGATGTGTGTCTTTTAAATTTCCGATAGCATTGGCAGCATTACGCAATGCTATTTTTAACCGGTTGCTTCCTTTGGGAGTTTTGGTGCTGAGTAGCTTGCCCCCGCTTACTTTATTGTTGGGAGCCAACCTGAGCCAGGAAGTAAAATGTTTGGCTGTTTCAAATTTAGTAAAGCCATCCGGTCCCACTTCGCTGATGATGCTTAGTACAGTAGCATGCCCAAGCCCTTCTATTGTGAATAAGTCCACTCCTTCAAAATATTGACAGGCTGCCTGGTTAAGGTCAATACCGGTAATAGCATTTTTGTTGAGCCGCTTATGTTTCTTTTCCGGGGCCTGAAGTTTTTTCTTTTTCGGGCTGCTGTTGATTTGTTGTTGGAGAAAGCTGCTGATTTGCTTTTCGCATTCAAGCATTTTATTTTGGATAAACAGGTAGGCATCGTATTCCTGGCGTAGCCCGAATAAATAGTCCTGCCGGTTATTTCCTTTTAGCGCTTTTGTAATTTCCTCTTCACTTTTGCGGCAATTAAAGTGGCGGTGTTTGGCAAGCGAAGCAGCATCCAGGTTTCCTTTGCATATATCTTCAATAATTTTTAACTCGGTAAGGCCGCATACATCCCGAACGACGACATCAAGCCTGAAGTTAAGGAGCTTTAAATACTTTTGCATTTTATGGGTAGCTTCTACTGATAAGTCCTGCCAGTTCTGCCGCTGCCGGCAGTAGGTTCTTAATACTTCGGTAGTTTCGTCGGGCAAAAAACTGCCGGTGAGCAGTCCAATGCTATGGAGTTTTTGTATCCAGCGGGCATCTTTTACATCGCTCTTTTTGCCTTTGATGTTTCGGGTGAATTTACCATTGCAAAGCACTACTTCAAAGCTGTGTTTGATTAATTCCACGTAGAGGTTTTGCCAGTAGCTTCCGGTACTTTCCATAGCAACAGAGGTAATGTAGTGTTGTTTTAGATGTAAGCAGATTTGAGTGAGGTCATCGGCATAAACGCCAAATTCTTTGACATCATTTTCATCCTGGCCTACCGCTACAAAATGAGAACGGCTGCCGATATCAATACCGGCAGCGTGCGGATGGATAATATCCATCTTCAGTTTTTTGTTTGTCATAATAAAATATTTTAAAATGACTCTAAGGGAATGTAGCTTTGACTTGTAATTATTCTGAACGGGCTCTCCACAAGGGGGCACCACTGAAATTATCACATCCCGGTGCTTAGTACACCCGGATTTTACATTCCAACCAGAATGACGCACGGGCTTTGATGCACCAATGCTTAAAAGGGTCTTGCAAAGAGTCGCTTTAAAATTATTGAGGAAAATCCAAACCGTGAATTCCCGTTAGCACCAGAAATTATTTTTGTTTCGGAAAATGGGGAATGACCGCCAACGTTCCGGGTCTTGTTGCTGTTGGCATAAATTTAAGCAACTCAATTCAATAATCAAATGCCAATAGCAACAAGACCCTGTTGTAGGCATGGCGTTTGGTCAGACCGAACCGAAAAGCTCTTTGATTTGTCGGAAGATAGGCTCATAGCCATTGTCTATGTAATAAGAATATTTCATAAATTTGGTCTATAAATATCCAATATTAGACGCAAGTTCGATATTTGGTTAAAACGTCTTGTAAACTTCGAGTCTCTTCCCCTTGTATCATAGATTTACTATGTCTGGCAAGTCCAGAGGGGAAGACTATTGTTGTTTCCTGCTTTGATTTAGCATATTTAGAAGATTGGTTAGCTTAGTTATTTTCTCCATAACTTCTTCAAGCTCTTTTTTCGAATGAGTAACAAAGTCGTTTGGGTTTGATAAGTTAAGAAAAGTGATAATGTTCCCGTCATACGCATTTACCGTTTCAGTTCTGGTGTCGAGCATTTGGTGAGCATACATATTGCGTGTAGCAAGAATAGTCTCAAAGGTTGTTTTGATACCAGTATGTGTTTTGTAAAACTCGGCGTCGTGTTTCTTTAACAAAGCCAACAAAACCTCCACTTTGTCTTTTGCTGTCATTCTTCTTGAAGAAATAATCAATGATAAAAGGTCAATGCGAGCATCTTCGTCACTGCAAAAGCGATGAGAAATATATTCATCCATTTGACGCTCTAAGATTACTGTTCTATCAATCAGAAGTCCACGTCTATGTGCCGCATCATAAACATATCTGGCATATTGTGGATAATTATCCATAAGCATTTAGTTTGTCTTGTCACCCAACAATGAAGGAAATTTAAAAAACAGGTAGGCAACGTCAACTGTGAACGGTCTGACCGCTTGCCTACAACGTTAAGGCATTTGCGATGGCATGGCAATAGCGAACTGTCAGCCGGGAACAAATGCTTAATTGTAAAACTGAAGTTGAAGGTATGAACTAATGCTCAACAGCGTAATGTCTGCCGAAACTAAAGCTAAAAAATGATTTGCCGCCGATTGCTCCAATGTCCAGCCATGCTATTGCAAATGCACTGTTAGCTGCGGTTTTATTCTTCAGAGTTTGATGGATAATTGTACTTGTCCACCTAACCCAACTTCTACAATTTTTTGCAACGTTGAGATGCGAACTTCCTTCACGTCGTTTTCAATTTTTGAAATGTATGATTTTGTTGTCCCGACCTTTTCAGCAAGTTCTTCCTGTGTCAAACCTTTTTCAAGTCTTGCTTCATGTAGCAAAACGCCGATTTTAAAGTTTTCATAACCAGCTTCCAATTGTTCACGTTTTGCTGTCCCACGTTTGCCATAATGTTTGTCCTTGAACTGGTCAAGTGTGATGATGTTACTTTTTTTCGCTTTCATACTCTTTTTTAATTTTAAGTGCTTTATCAATTTCTTGTTTCGGTGTCTTTTGTGTTTTCTTTTGAAAACCGTTAGCAAGCACCACAAGTTGTCCCTGGTCAAAAAAGCAAAAGATGCGAAAAATGTCGTTGCCTGACTGAACACGAATTTCGTAAAGCCCATCGGTACCCTCTATGTGTTTAAGATAAGTTTCAGGTACTTTATCTATTTCTTCAATCAGGTCAAACGTCCAAACGATTTTCTCCTTTACCTTGTCACGCTGCTTTACAAAGAAGTCCTCAAAGTATTTCTTGTAAAAAATAATGGTTCGTTTCTTTTGTTTTTTGTCCACAAAGCGAAGATACAAAAAGTTGTCCGAAAGTGAAACTTAAAATTTTCCAGAAACTGTTAGGGGATGTCCACCGAATATCGCAGCTTACGGAAAACGGCTTGCTGCTGTGCCGGGATTTTATATTCGTCAGCCGGGAACTGCAGATGAATAAAGATATGTTGCAATGGTTATTACAAAAGCCGATTAGTGAACGTCCAGCCGAAACTGCTGCCGAAAGTTGAACTTAATACATCAGCCTGACCTTGGTTCCAAGCCCAATTAATAGCGTTTGCAATATCTAATGTAGTTTCACCGCCATAAAAAATGTTTACAGGAACAATCATACAATTAGGTGCTATGCCCGCAATGCCAATACTATTGTCTTGAGTTGCTGCAATAATACCTGCACATGCCTCGCCATGTCCAATACCTGCTGCATTTGTTGGATGTCCATTTCCAGTTGGGTCTCTTGGAGTATGACCATTCAACACCCTTCCTGATATGTCTTCAACACCGTCATCAATGACGGCAACCTTAATTGAGGAACTGCCTTTGGTTATATTCCATGCTGGTTCCACGTTAATATCAATGCCCGCAGTACCTCCACCTTGTCCTGTGTTTTTTAAATAAAATTGTTGTGCATACAAAGGGTCATTTGTAGAATGTTCTATAGGTACAAAAAAGTTTGGATGACACCACTTTACCTGCCCACTTTCATAAATTTTGTTTGCAATTGCAAAAACATCTTCTCCTTCTACAATTTTCAATACTGTTATATCAAAGGCTTTACCAGATGATTGAATTTTAGTTGCTAAATTCAGGCTGCTCAGTAATGCAGATACATTTGCGCCTTCTTTTGGTAATAACAAAATTTCACCTGTTGTGATGTATGGAACATTCCCCCCTTTCAAAAGGTTTGAAATATAAAGAATGCCCGTATCTGATTTAAGTAAGTTTAAATTCTGATATTTTACCAAAGGTGTATTGAATTTTATTAGTGCCAAATCTTTTAATGCTGTCGTATCAAAGAGTATAAGTTTATCATGGAGAAGAGTTGCTATTCGATTATAAGATGCTTTTTGTGTTCCTTTTATTATTATTGTAGTCGTGTCTTCTGAAAGAAAGACTTTTGTGTTCCTTGAATAAAAATATTTTTGCGCATTACTATGAATGCAAAGCAGAAATGATATTACGACAAGAGCAAATAATTTTTGTCTCATGTTACTGTGATTTTACGTTATAAATAACTTTTTGTTTCGGTGGCGTAATCATAGCGTTACAAAACATTATTTCATCTGTGTTGTTTAAATCTCTCATTTGAAACTTAATTTTTGTTCCTGACAATTTAAATTGAGTGGGCAGAGTCAGTGTAGATAAGCTGTCTTCTCTGTTATTTTGATCTGAATACTTTATAATATAAACAAATCCTGTACTTCCTGAACATCCGTTGATTCCTCGGTCTACATTACCACTAAAAAATTCAGGTGAATTTTTGCGGCATGAAAAAGACAGCAAAATCGCAACAATAAAAAAATAAATAAGTTTCATAACGTTTGATTTGATTTTCGAATAATATTTTATTGTTTGTGGTGGACTATGTTCTCGTAGCAGTTGATGATTTTGCGTTTTCATGTCCGTTGAATTTGTTCCCTTTTGTCGCTCCAGATTATTAGAGTGTTGCAATAGGGTTGCTTACAACGTTCGAGGCTTGCCGCAGGGCTGGTATTTTATAGCTGTCCGCCTGGCAACTGAAGCCGATTGAAATACTAAAGTTGAAGTTAACAACTAAAAGCCAAATAGAATTCGGTCAAGCCCGATATTAGATGATAGTAGTACAACAGCCGATTGTTATTACGTCCGCCAGACTTGCGGCAAACCTTTTGTTGTATGTTCGCCCTTTGTCTTGTCACTTCAAATTTTTAGTCTGTGTCTACCGTGGCAGGGTGTGTCCCGGAAGCGTCGGAACAAGGCAGGCTCTTTTGCAAGGTTAGCTTATGTGTGTCGGCTTTGTGCGCCTTGCAAAAGAGCCTGACTTGGTGCGTCGGCTAATTTGATGAACCCCGATATTCATTCGGTGATTGACCAACCTTTTGCTTAAACAGCCGGGTAAAGTGCTGCGGATACCTAAACCCAAGCTCATACGCTATTTCGCTAAGTGATTTGCTTTTGTCAAACACCTTTTCTTTCGCTACGTCAATCACCTTTGTTTGTATATACTCTTGGGCTGTTTTGCCCGTTTCCCTTTTTATCAGGTCGCCAAAATAACTTGCTGATAAATTCAGTTCCCTTGCAAAATAGGCAACGGAAGGCAAACCAATCGTTTGTGGCTTATCGGACTGATAATACACGGTCAACAACTGCTCAAATCTTTCCAATATTCCTTTGTGCACATTATCACGAGTAATGAACTGGCGGTCGTAAAACCGGATGCAATAATTTAACAACATTTCGATATTGGAAACAATCAACCGTTTGCTGTGCTTGTCAACGGAATGCTCCAGTTCGTATTCTATCTTGGAAAAACAATCCAACACAATTTTTCTTTCCCGCTCTGACAAGTGCAGTGCTTCATTTGATTGATAGGAAAAGAACGTATAATCCTGTATATGCCGGCCAAGAGAAGTGCCGTATATTAAGTCAGGATGAAAAACCAATGCATGCCCTTTGGGTTGGTAGGTTTCGCCATTGCTGTCAACAGTAACAACCTGACCCGGCGCAATAAAGACCAGCGTCCCTTCTTGGTAATCATACATTGCTCTGCCGTATCGCAGGTCACCACATTTCACATCTTTTAAGAAAACAGTGTAAAAGCCAAAGTACATATTGGAGGCTTGCCTTGGCGCCGCCTTCGACATATCGATAACGCTTACCAGCGGATGCAACGTTTCTTTTTGGTTGAAGATGTTATAATCATTAATTGTCTCGAACCGTCTTATGTTTTCCATAAAATTCCATTTTCAAAGTTTAAAACTACTGTTTTCCTGAGCCTTTCATTGATGCGCATTCCCCAATCAGCAATAATGGTATGTAAAACCGTAATCTGTATACAAGTGGTCAGGATAATTAAGGTAACCTTTGCGCAATAGCAATTAGGCTATTGATTGAACTTTACCAGGTATCATAAATCTCATTAAGGAAACCTACATGGATAATACAAATCAAAAAGCAACCGGTTTCAACCGCCGTGACCTTTTCAAAACCGGCTTAGTGCTTGCAGGTGGGGCCTTGCTGCCCACCGCTTGTTCTGTGCCAGCAACCAGCCAAACTGGTATGTCTGGCAATCAACCGGCGAAGCTTTCGGACAAACGCAAGCTTGGGAAGCTCGAAGTTTCCAGCATTGGAATGGGCGTGCAGAACATGCATCGCCAATACAATACGCTTGTGCCCTACCGTCAGGAAATGATAGAAATTCTACGGGCTGCTTACGACCAAGGCATCACGTTTTTTGATTGTGCCGAAGCCTACGGCCCGCACGAAAACGAACGGATACTGGGTGAGGCCATTCAATCCTTTCGGGACAAAGTGGTAATTACTTCCAAATTTGGCTGGAACATTGACCTCGAAACCGGAAGGCGGCTTCCCGGGCTCAATAGCAAGCCTGCGCACATCAAGCTTGCCGTTGAGGGTTCACTCAAACGGCTCCGTACCGACCGTATTGATTTGCTGTATCAGCACCGGGTTGACCCTGACGTTCCGATTGAGGACGTTGCCGGTGCCGTAAAAGACCTGATAGATGCAGGCAAGGTGTTGCATTGGGGATTATCCGAGCCGGGGCTGCAAACAATTCGGCGGGCTCATGCCACTCTGCCGCTGACAGCCATACAAAACGAATACTCGATGATTTGGCGGGGGCCGGAGAAGGAGGTGATGCCGCTATGCGAAGAGTTAGGCATTGGCTTTGTTCCCTGGTGGCCGCTCGCTTGCCAATTGCTGACCGGATGGATAGATGCTAACACAAGATTTGCTCCCGGCGACATACGGGCAAGCACCTCGAGATACGCACCGGAAAATTTGCCCCAAAATTTAAAGCTGGTGGATTTGATAAAGACTTGGGCGGAGCGCAAAGGGGCTGCTCCGGCACAGATTGCCCTTGCCTGGTTAATGGCACAAAAGCCGTGGATTGTTCCCATACCCGGAACAACCAGTATGGCGCACATGAAACAGAACAGCGGTGCCCACGCCATAAAATTTACGGCCGATGAACTGACAGCGTTAAACGCAGCAGTTAGAGCCATTGAAATCAAAGGGCAGCGCCTGCCGGATGCGGTATTGGCTTTCTCCGGCGTGGAAGCACCCCTAAAAAAATAATTTGGAAAGAACGATTTTTAAACGAAAAGAATCGATACACATGAAATCATCTCTCGTTGGGCTGTTTCTTTTACTGGCCAGTGTACCATCCGCCTTTGCACAATCAGCACAGGACAGCACTTCAAAGAAGAAATACACTAAGGCAGAACAGGAACTCATCAACCTGTCAAACGCCAAATGGGCCTGGATGGCCGATAAAAAGATGGAACCCCTGTCAACCTTGTTTCATGAAAAATCCATGTTCGTACACATGAGTGGAAGTTGGGGAAAAGACCAGGAACTGGCGGTCATCAAAAGTGGCAGCATTTGGTACAAGAAAGCGCAGGTTTATTCGATGACTGTGAACCTGATTGGCAACACGGCAATTTTGCTAAACGACATTGACCTGGTGGCTGTGGTGGGGGGAAATGAAGTGGCCAATCCGTTCATGGTTACAGAGGTGTACCTGAAAGAAAAAGACGGCTGGAAAATGGGGTCACTTACCTTTTCAAGGCTTGCAAGGCCCCTCCGGTTAACGAAAAAGATTGCTTTGGAAAAGGTTTGGGAGTCCGATTCGCTTACCCTGAAAGGGCCGGAGTCCGTTCTTTATGATTCGGCATCAAACACGCTGTATGCCTCCAGCATGAATGCGGGTGCCATCGTCCGGATGGATACCGCCGGAAGAATTATACAGAAGGATTGGGTAACCGGGCTCTCATCCAATAAAGGCTCGGCTTTGTACAACGGGTTGCTTTATACAGCAGAAACAGCAGCGGTGGCTGTCGTTGACGTTAAAACCGCAAAGGTGGTAAAACGCATTCCGGTAGAAGGCGCTGTCATGTTGAACGACTTGGCAATAGATACAAAAGGAACAATCTACGTGACCGATACTCGTGCCGGTAAGGTGTACCGGATTGAAGGCAACAAGCCCGCCGTTTACCTCGAAAGCCTGCCCGGTGCAAACGGTTTGTTGACGGTTGGCACCGACTTGTATGTTGTCACTTCGACCAGCTTTTTAAAAGTGAATGCCAGTAAATCGGTCACCACCATTGCGGACGGTTTTGAAAGTGGCCTTGACGGTATTGTGATACTTGCCGAAAATGAGTTTATCATCAGTAACTATCGAGGCATCCTTTACCATGTTAAAGCAGATGGAACAAAACAGATTTTGTTAGATACCCGTGCAAATGGAATTATGTCCAACGATATTAGCTTTAACAGCAAAACAAAAACGCTGTATGTTCCTTCATTTAGAACAAATCAGGTAATTGCCTACAAAGTGCAATACAATCAATAATCAACCTTCGTCTCGAATTTTTTAAGTCGTAACCGGTAACAAAAAAATAGGAAGACTCATAAATGATGATTGCGTCCTCGGTGGGCAGATTGTTCGTTGGCATTTTTAGCTCTTTGCAAGGTTGGCTTTTGTGCTGTTGATTTGTGCGCCTTGCAATGTGCTAAAAATAGCGTGGGGCAGCGTCGGCAAGGTTTCAGAATGTGTCAACAGTTGCGCTGTGTGTAGTAGGGTGACGTACAACGTTCGAGTATTTGCGAAGGCAGGGAATTCATTGATTGTCCAGCCCGGTACAGATGCTCATTTGAAAATATGTTGTTGAAGTTATGAACTAAAGCTGGAAATTGAACGTCGAGTTGAAACCGGTGCTGATGCTTGCACATAGCTGATGTTACATTGTCAAGCCCTGCTTTTGCAAATATTTTTGTTGTAGGCAGGGGAATCAAACATTTTTTAAGTTCGATATTATATTATATGTAAACCACCCGTCCAACCCTTTAAATATTTGCGGTTTCGCACTTGCTCCGTCTTTTTGAAGTCCAATGCCGTCTGAATATTGTGTCATTGAAATTAGTTTAGCATAAGGAATTTTAATACTTTTTGACGCAGAAGCAAAGTAGATATTTTTATTTGTCAGGGCAAACATGCCATTCGCAATTAATGTCATTTGTGTTGTTGTAACTGGATTGCCTTTGAATTGTCCAGTTCGATAATAAACTCCTTTTGCAATCTTAATGCTAATTCCTTGGCTTTTCCCTTCAAATGTAGTTTTACTTCTCTGCTCATAAAACTCTACGGTCTGAAAAATCCAAATGAGAGTTTCTCCTTTGTCTAATAGAAATGGAGAATTGCCCGAGATATTCAATCTATTCTCTGGTAATTTCCCTTGAGAAATATCCTTGAGTATTAGTCCCTTTGCAACTTTTTCAAAAGAACCATTTTTATTAAGAAGGTTCTGGTCAAGGTCGAAATATTTTTTATAGTTAGAAATTTTCTCTTCTTCTTCCTTAGAAATAATTCCATCGTCAAGAAAGGTTTCTACTGCTTTGTCAAATCCTAAAGTGTATAACTCATTCAACTCAGTCTGATTGATAAATCCAGTCTTTGCAATGGCTGCAACTTCATTGCTAAGATTGGAAAAGTCAGATGTCGAGGTAATTGATTTGCTTATTTCATTAGGAATAGAAATCAGTGCATTTGAATGAGCAAGCTCACATTCTTTATGAACGCTTCTCAAAAAGCCTGCTGGTTGTCCGCAAAATTTACAAGTCATATTTTTTCAAAGTGTTAGTGTTGGTCACGCCTTGCCTACAACGGTAGGTATTGCCGAAGGCGGGGCAATAGCACCCGTCAAGCTGGCTGCCGAAGTTGATTAAAAAAATAAAAGTACAGAAAATGATAAACATCTTAATTGAAATACGTCAGCCGGATATGTGGCTGAATAAAGTTCCGCAGTTGAATTGCGGACTGTCGCCCCCTGCTATTGGCAATACATTTGTTGCCTGTTCGTGCCATTGTCAAAACAAGTTCTTTTATTTATAGGTTTTATGCTTCGCTTACAGTCCAAAGCCGACTGCCCAAAAAGTGTTGTGTCAAAACTGAATATTTTAATAACAAGTTTGGGCAGTCGCAGAAAAATCATGTCAGTTGAAAAGTTTGTAGATGTAAAAATAATGTGTCTTAGAATTGCTGCAGAAGCATGTAAGCATTGTCCTGATAAAATTCTTGATACCGCAAAGAATTATTATGATTGGATTCAAAACTTTCCAAAAGAAGTTAATCCTAAAATCCTTAATCAATAATTTTTAAAACACTTTTGATTTTGTTGATGTCTTTTTGCATTGTTTCAAGTAAAACATTTGTGTTATCATACGGAACCATTTGTAAAAAAGTTTTACAACTTGAACATCTTAAATAAAGATGCACCCATGTTGTCCCAGTAGGGACATCTTCAACAAGTTCAAATTGTGTTTTGTCGCACTTGGGGCATTTTGTCCAACTGCTGTTAGGCGAATGAACCATATTATTATGAAATTTTAAAAATGAAAAAATAAAAAGTTGTAAATATCAGCCGTGAACTTTAAACGGGTTGTTGGGCATGACAGGCAACGTTAAAGCATTGGCGATGTGGCGGTATTCTGTGTTCCGTCCGCCCGGTGCTGCTGCTGGTTAAAGATACAAAAGCTCATTGTTTATTCTATCGCTAGGCATTATTCGTCTGCCGAAACTGAAGCTGATGAGCGAACAAAAGCTGAGAATATATTCGTCGCCCCGCCATATTGCCAATGCAATGTTGCCTGCAGTATTAGAAGCCTACTTGTCTGTTCCAATCATTTATATACTGCTCAATTCTTCGAAATTCTGAGGGAAGTAATAGTCTATTATGAGCAATATAATTTCTTGCTTTTTCAAGCTCGTCAAGTCTCTGTTTCAACCAGTGCTGTGTCGGAATTAAATCTGAAAAGTCTGTCCAGTTTTGAATGATAATGTCGGATAAATGTCCGAACTCTATAAATTCTATTAGCTCTGTATTGTCACCTTCCAGCCATGAATTTTCTTTTGCTGCTTGCTGCCGCTTTTGTGCAAAATCTTTTACGCTTCTTGGAACTCCTTTTTCCCACCAATCAGTATCGAACTTTTCCTTTAAACGCTCTTTGATCAGATCTCTCACTGAATTTTCAAAACAGTTAACCAATGCGTAAAGTCGAGCCATTCGCAACCCTTCGTTTCGTGTCTGAATAGGGAAAGGTGAAAGAGTTTCTTCCATTAATGCTTTTTCCGCTTGTTCTGTGTCCGCTCCAATTCGAATTCCAGCGGATTTGAATTGCTCTGCTTCCGCTTCAAACATCAGTGCTCGAAACATCCACTCCCTTATGTTGGGTTTATCAGTCATTTAGTAGATGTTCTTTTAAAGATTTAAAAATTGCATTGTAAACTTCAATGTCTTTTGAAGCAGGTAAGTGGATTTCGATGTTATATCTCAAATTAGGTATTAAAGGAAAAGTACCGTTTCCGCTATGATTATTTGGTGGCGGAGGCGGTTCGTCACCTTGCTGATGTTCCTCTTCTTTCTTGGGCTTTTCTGTCTCTTTTTTAGATGGTGCTTTATGGGTTCCAGAAATGTCTGCCATCGAGAGCAATGAAAGAAATGTGTTAGCCATAAAACCGGCAATTTGGTCGCTTACATTGTGCGTAGATTTGAATAAACCGGTAATTGCTGGACGATCTGCTTGACTAGGCTTTTCGTTTATGTGAAAGATGTCTGAATATGCTTCTTTGAGAGCTTCCCCTAAAATATTCTTCGACCTTGAAGAATTTCTATAGTCATGATAACGCTGGGTAGGTGTCCCACTTTCAGAAATAAATTTCAAATCCTTTAATACCCCAATCAGTGCTCTGTCGTTGCTACTCGGAAACCCAATTTTCTTGAGGTGTTCAGTCGTGAATTTGTCGGGAGCAGTTCCTTCCACAATCTTTTTCATGATTGCGGGTAAATTTTTTACGCTGTTCAGATACTTTTTAGAAAGCATAAGCATGTTAGTTTAAATATTGCAGGCAACGATCAGGTATTTGCGAAGTGCGGATATTTTTTATTCTGTTGCTCACAACTCGCACAAAAGTAAAATAGCATTACTAATGTTGAGCATTTAACTGCTCTGCCCCGCATTTTGCAAATACTATGTTACTTGCTGTTTTTCTTCGCTTCTTGTCTGTTTAATTGAAATACAAAAGTTCATTGTTCGTACTTGCAACCTGTTTGTAAAAGATAGCATCTGTGCTTTGCTTTGTGGGCTTTTGCAAAGTGGTTGCAATGCTCATTTGTGTATCTGTCGTTTTTATTGGTCTAATATTGCTGCTTACCCTGTCAATGTGTCGAAAAACATGTGTCTATGTTATGAAATTGAATATCTATGTCTTGAAAATGATGTTCGTTGTCTGTTTTATTGATGTAACAATACTGAAAACCTGTCTGACTGTGCTGAAAACGATGTTGATTGTCCTGGTAACGCATCTTGTATTGACGGAATTGCATATTGTTGTCGTGGAAATGAATGTCATTGTCTTTGGTTATTCGTCTCTATGCGTTGGTTATTCATCTCTCACCAATTTTTATGCGTCTGTGTGTGCCGGTTACCTGTCTGTTAGTGGCGGATACGCTATTTCATTCGGTTTTTATGCCTCTCTTTGTCAAGTTTATGGTTCTGTCAATGCAGGAAACAGTTGTCTATACAAAAAATATTCGTCTCTCACTAATTTTTATGTGTCTATTGGTTAGGGTTTGTCTGTTTTAATTTCCTAATTCTAACTGATTTTTTACTAATTCAAAATACTTACCTTTTTGTTTGGTGAGCGTTTCATGATTGCCAATTTCCACAATTTTACCTTGTTCTAATACAACAATTTGGTCGGCATTTTTTACAGTACTTAATCTGTGTGCGATAATTACAACTGTTTTGCCTTTAAAAAAGGTTTGCAAATTATCGTGTATTACTTTTTCATTCTCAGCATCCAAAGCACTGGTGGCTTCATCCAAAAAAATATAATCGGGATTTTTATAAATGGCTCTTGCAATTAAAATTCGTTGCCGTTGTCCGCTGCTGATACCAATTCCCGATGCTCCAATTTTTGTTTTATAATGTAATGGCAAATTTCCGATAAATGTTTTAATGTTAGCCATTTCTACTGACAGCGCTAATTTTTCATTATCAATATTTTCATCACCTGTTGCAATATTCCTTTCAATGGTATCGCTAAAAATATATCCGTCCTGCATTACTACTCCACAACTTTTTCGGAGTTCTTTGGGTGATAATTCTTCTAAGTTTATTCCGTTATAGAAAATATATCCTTCAACAGGAGCGTAAAATTTAAGCAACAATTTCATTAAAGTTGTTTTACCGCTTCCGCTTGTGCCTACTATTGCCGTTACTTTTCCGGTGGGTATTTGCAAACAAATATCTTTTAATACAAAAGGTGAATGCGGACCCTCATATTGAAACGAAACATCTTTTAAAATAATTCCTTCATCATTATTTTTGCTAATAATTTTTTGTGCCTGTGGTTCTTCTTCAAGAAGATGATTTTGTATTTCGTTTAATCTTTCTAAACTTATTTTAGCATCTTGTAAAGAGCGAAAGAAATTGACTAACTGATTAACAGGCGAGTTCATTTCGCCTACTATATACGATACGCTTAACAAAGCACCTAATGTCATTTTATCGTGTACTACAAAACTGGCTGCTAAAAAAGTTACGAGAATATTTTTTATTTGATTGAGAAATTCAAAGCCCGAAAGTTGCAATTGGTCAAGTTTTAAAATACGGATATTTATGTTGAAAAGTTTGTGTTGAATTTCTTCCCACTTGTTACGCTTAAAATCCTCGAACTGGTTTAATTTCATTTCTGTAACACCATTCAGCATTTCGTAAATAGATTCCTGATTTTCGCTGCGTTGTTGAAAACGTAAATAATCTAATTGCCTTCGCTTTTGTAGCCAGTAATACGACCATACAACCGATAACACAGTTAGCGTCATATACACCAACAATATTATTATGTTGTAATACCAAAGCACACCAAAGAAAACGGTGAATGTGAGAATTGAAAAAAACGTGAGTAAACTTTGTGATGTAAGAAAATTTTCTATTCGTTCATTATCCTGAATGCGTTGATTAAAATCGCCCATCGTTTTGGTATCAAAAAACTTAATGGGCAATTGCAACATTTTTTTTAGAAAATCGGAAATAATTTTAATACTCAGTTTTGTACCAACAAATAATAATAACCAGTTGCGAAAAATACTCATGGCAATGCTACCCATATATAAAGCCAATTGAGCCAACAAAATAGTAGTGATGATATTAATATTCTTTGCATGAATGCCTTTATCAATAAGGTTTTGCGTTAGGAATGGAAATACTAAAGTAACAGCACTTCCTAACAAAAGCAATAAAAACATCCAAGATAATTGCTTAGTGTAGGTCGTTAAATATTTAAAAAGGAATTTTATTTTAACCTGAGCCGAAGCAGGTGGTTGCAGTTTATAAAATTCTTCGGTTGGTTCTAAAAATAAGGTCACGCCTTTATCTTCTTCACTTAACCAACTTTTTTTAAAGCGTTCTTCGTTTAATTTTACCAATCCATGGGCAGGGTCGGCTATGTAGAATTTATTGTTTTTAATTTTATACAATACAACAAAATGGTTTTGATTCCAATGAAGGATTGCAGGAAGAGTTTCCTTACTTTCTTTAAGATTATTGATAGTTAGTTTTGCAGAAATAGTTTTGAAGCCAATTTTTTTTGCAGCTTCAGTAATACCTAATAAGGATACACCCTCGCTAGTGATGGAACAATTTTCTCGTATAAATTGTAAGGAATATTTTTTACCATAAATACTTGAAAGCATGGAAAGGCAAGCGGGTCCGCAATCCATAGTATCGTATTGAAGCTGCACTCGGAAATAATATCTTGCCATTAGGATGATATTTGAGGTATACTATTCCACATGATATTTCAAGGGGGGGGCTTTTGAACAGGCAACATCGGGATAATACCATTTATCATTACCGTATGCTTTAATAACATCTTTCCAACATATTTTATTCAAATCTCTACATAAATCATATTCGGCACAAGTACTACACGCACTATCAAATGGTATTTTTTTTTGTGGAATTTTTCGAATGTATTTAGCAAAATCTGAATTCCATATTTCCAACAAACTACTTTCAAGTACATTTCCTACTATAAATTGATCATGCCAATATAACTCTTCACAAACAGTAACATTCCCATCAGGTAAAATAAATAATTGCGAATAATTTGCGGAACAAGATGCCCTCTCTCTTCCTTCTCTGATTGCTGGATTTGGACTATCATTAATAGCTATTGGGTTTACACCATCAGGCAATATTGCAAATTTCGTATATTGCTCGCTTAATTTTCTAAGATATTCATATGTTTCAGTAGTTTTATGTTTATTTACTCTGTAATTTTCATAGCTATCCTCACTTAAATACAATGAAGGCCCCGCCTTGTCAATTCTCCACGTAACAATATTATTCATATCTTTTATGAAATCGTAAATTGATTTCATGTCATTAGGTGATTGATTTTTGCTATTTAAAATTGTATGCAAGTACACTCCAACATTTGATTTGTTCAAGTAAATTAAAGCTTCTTTAATTTTTTCAATATATGCTTTATCTACATTGAGTATTTCTGTCAAATTATTAGGAACTAATGTATCCAATGAGACCTGTATATCAGTTATTTTATTTGATGCTAAAAAGTCAATAGCATCATTTGAAATAGGGACTTTAGTTGATATATAAGGATGAAATCCACTATCATATAAATAAATCAAAACCTCTTTCCAATTTTTATAAAGGAAAAATTCTCCGCCAATAACTTCAAAACTTCTAGCATGAAATGATTTTGCTTCATCAATTAATTCATAAACTCTTTCTAATGGTATTTTGCAACTTGTCTTAATTCTTCTGTCTGCATAGCAATAAAAACAATTTGTAGCACATGTTGTATTAACCATTAATGTAATATCTGTTGGCGTTTTATGTCTTTTATGAGAGATGTCTACACTTTCATAGATAAAATCCTCTGGATTATATTTTTTACTATTCTCAAGAATGTTTCTGATGAGAGTTTTTCTTGGAAAGACTATGTCTAATTGATTATCGTTTTTAAAAGAAATAATATCATCATTTTCAATTAAAGGGTCAATAAATTTTTTAATGAACTCAATACTTACATTCAGATAGTTCGAAGCATTTCTAATTCCTTCTTCATATTCAGTATTATTAAAAAACGCCAATATCATAGCATAAATGGGGTGTATAACAGACTCGTAGCTATTATCCGATCCGTCTTGCAATGAACGAAACATTTCGCTTGGCATTAATAAAACTCTGCCTTCATCTGGTTTAAGATGATATTCTGGATTAAATGATATATTCATAATATTTATATTTTAAATTGTAAGAAGAGAGTCGAATCTCAAAAGACTCAACTCTCGCATAAAGCTAAAAGCAATTTCTAATTAATTGCTTACTTGACCTCCGCTGATACATGCTGTTCTGCAACCAGATTTACATGCACAATCAACAGATGCGGCTAAACCACCTTTTAATTTTTGCATTTCTGCGTTTTCAAGCAATTTAATTGCATCTAATTGAAACTGCTTTTTTTAAATTTCATTTTTCATAAAAAACATTTTTGAATTTAATGCCTACTCTTTTTAGGGATTTTCGGCAATTTTCCCATTGTTGGCCTACAATATTTTTAATTACTTGTTCTTTGCATTTCATCGTTGTTACTTTTTTCAATTTGCTTGTTTTCTTTCTTTAATCCCTTTTTAAAATTATACCTTATGCCTATAAAGAAACCTCTTGTATCTCTTTTAAATAATGTGTTTGTAATTTGTCCTTGATAGTTTTCAGTTAAACTCATATTTCCTTCTCTATAAAAAATATCATTCATTCCTATTCGGCACAGTAATTTATCTTTTAAAAGTTTGTATTGAAATGCAATATTTAAAACAGCTGAATTGTAATTGCTTGTTGAAAATCTGTCATAGCCTTTTGACGAAAAATTTAAATCGCTTTGTAAACTTAAACGAGCATTAAATTTTATGGCATTTGTAGTCGAAAAATTGATGCCTGTATAATGTTGCTCAAAATCGGGTGCACGAAATCGAGAAATTACAAAAGCTACATCTACCATACTGTTCCACCATTTTGTAATATCATTTGTGTAAGTCGTTTCAAGATAGTAGCCATCTGCTGAACTTAAATTTGCGAAGGTTTCTATTGTATAATTTCCCTGCGAAAGATAAACATCTGATAAAGCATTTTTACTAAAATAATAATTCAATGAAAATGATAACTTATTGTTTATAGCATAATCTGCAGCAAGAGAATATTCAATTGTTGGTTGTAAAAAAGGATTACCTTGTTTAATAGTGTATTGGTCATAAAAATATTTGAACGGATTTAGAATAATATAAGGCGGTCGTGAAATTCTTTTTGAATAACTCAAAGAAATATATCTGCCTATACTATCGTTTAATGAATATTTTAAAAACACATCGGGAAAAAATTGCGTGTAATTATCAGCCACTTGTGTATTGGTTGTTGTTGAAATACTTTTTGATTGTGTGTTCTCAATTCTTAGCCCTGCTTCATATTCTAATCGCTTAATTTTTGAATTAAAATTCAAATAACCTGCAAGTATATTTTCTCTGTAACGAAAATGATTGGTTTGCGTTGTATCACTTTGCCATTCTGAATTTGAGAAGTTATACAAAAAGTAATCGTTACCATTAAAATTATTAGCATTGCTGTATTTTACGCCGAATTGTATGTTGCTTTTTTTATCTCTGAATTTATAATTCAAACCACTTTGTACAGTAAAAATGTGCAGCGAATCTCCAACATTCCCATATCTATTTAACTGATAAACAAAAATATTATTCTTATCATAATAACTATTTAAACTTGTATCATTCGATAAAGAATTTGAAACAGAATAATCTGATAAAACTTTAAATGTACTCCCCAAAGCATCAATTGTCCAATTATAGTTGAATGAATAAGTAGAATTTTTTGATTTACCATTATATGGGCTAAGACATTTAACTGTGGTATCGAGAATGTTATTTAAAAATACTTGTGTGTTTACTAATGAGTTCAAAGTATTTCTATTACCTGAATTAGAAATAGTTTCAAATTGGATAGTCTGATTTTTTGCAATGTCAAATTCAAAGCCGCCACGCCAACCAAATCCATTTCCTTTTGAAGTTGCATTGTTATATCTGAAAAACGAATATGGATTATTTTCAATTGTTCTTGTATTGATTCCTTCATAAAAATTTTTAGAATTATTATTATTTAGCGAAACATATACAACCCATTTTTCATTCTTAAAACTTACACTCGCATCTTCAAGAAATTTGGCATAAACACCTTGCTTGTAAGTGCTGCCCACACCCAATTCTATGCCCTTACTTCTTTTCTTTTTGGTTATTATTTTAATTATACCGCCTGCACCTTCGGCATCAAAACTTGCAGATGGGTGTGCAATTATTTCAATAGAAGAAATATCTTGCGAATGAAGCCCCTGCAAAAAAGAAACCAACTCAGTTCCCTTTAAATTTAATAAATGATCATTTAACATTACAGCAGCACCCGAAATGCCATTAATACTTATAGTTCCTAATTCATCAATTTTTACTCCGGGTATTATTTTAAATATTTCATCAGAACTCATTCCTGTTGTAAGCAAATTATTTTCTACATTAAAAACCAACCTATCAACTTTTCTTTCAATCAAAGGCTTTTTACTGGTTACTGTTACTGCTTTTAATTGTGTGTTGTTTTGTGTTAAAACAAAATTGAAATTTTTATTTGAGTTAGCAATAAAAGTTGTGTCAATAGTATTAAACCCAATAAATGAAACATTGAGAGAATATTTTTTATTCAACGGGCAGTTATCAATTATAAAATTGCCGACCGAATCTGTTAACGCAATTTTGTTAAACGTTGTATCGCATTTTAAAGTAACAGTTACAAACTCCAAAGGATAATTATTAATGTCTGTTACTTTGCCTTTTATTGTTTGGCTATTTACATAAGTTGAAATAAAAATTACTACTATTAATGAGATAAACTTTAAGTTGGGTTTGCTGAATAAAGCCGTGTTTGCACCTCTTTTGCAAGGTTTGCTATTGTGCAAAGGTTTTGTGTGCCTTGCAAATGTGGTGCAAACTTGTTGAGGTTTTATATTAAAGTACATACTTGTTTTATTGTTTGTCTTTTATTCAGCACATACTATTTGTTACATAAATCCCGCTTTGTGTGTCAATTTTTAAAATAGCAAGTAACGTTCGAGTATTTGCGAAGACAGGGAATTCATTGATTGTCCAGCCCGGTACAAATGCCCATTTGAAAATATGTTGTTGAAGTTATGAACTAAAGCTGAACATTGAACGTCGAGCCAGAACGGCTGTTGATAATTGCATATAGCTGATGTCACAATGTCCAGCCCTGCTTTTGCAAATACTTTTGTTGGTGGCAGGCGTTTTTGTCGTCAAGTTGTTTTTTTGTCTTTTACACCCGCAATTAATAACCACAAACAAGTTCCAATTTCTCCAATACTTGCTGGTAAACTTATGTATGATGATATTCCAATTTTAGAGTAGTTATGAATTAGAGTGTGGCCTAAGAAATTTATTAAGTATCCAAAACAGCCAAACATTAGTAATACTCCTAAAATTTTGGGCAGGAACTCGGATTTGAAAACTAAATAACCGAAAGGGAACAACCAAAGTCCTGAAAATATATGCACAATTCGCATGCCGTTGTCATACTGTCCAAGATATAACATTACCTGCGATTGGATTTGCTCTATTGATAACCCTAATTTATTTTGTCCTTCTTTGATAAGGGAAAGAATTGAAAATAGGTTTTGAACATTTAAGAAAAATACGGGAACACTCAAAACCGCTAAAAGCACCATTAGTTTAGCATAATTTTCATTTACGGATTTCAATAATTTGTACAGTACGAGTGGCAAGAAAAGAAAAAATGTATAGCATAAAAGTCCGCCAACGATTCCAAACCGTAAAAGTGTTTGAGCTGAAGCAATATTTTGATAAACCAAAGAAGCATTATCTGCATTAAAAAGTTTAGAAGGCACATACATTAAAGTAAAAATCCCTGTTACTACTACTCCTAAATATAAAAGTCCTGCAATTCTTGCTAATTTTTTGTTTGAGAAATCTGTCGCCATAATTCAGTTGGTAATTTAATTTTTTACTTTTGTCCATTTCCAAGCATACCATACGATTATTGAAGTAAGTATGCTTTCGACGATTGCATAAAAAACATAGAAGGTTCTCCATTCTGAAATTGATGTAACTGCAATCAAAAACATAATTGCTGTAAAAAAGCAACCTGCAATTATGTTTAACTTTCTATTTATTCGGGGTTTCAATATAACAGACAAGCAAATCATTAAGGCTGGAACTGCCAATAATACTGAAGCTGCAAACAATTTTACTGGATTGTCAAGCATACTGTTACCATTGATTATCCCTTGCACTTTGTTAGGCACATAGAGTTCAAAATAGTCGCCATAGATATAAAAAAATGTAACAGAAGCCCAAAGTGCCGAAAGTTTGATTTTGATATTAACTTTTAAGTCTTCAAAATCACTTGTATTTGTCCCACTTGAATTCATAAATCTCTTTAGGGTTAAGTTAATAATTGTCTGCTTTTAGTGTAACGAACTGACGAAACGATTGAATCGTATAAAAAGTTACAAGGGAAATAAATTATTTATAGTCTGCTGTAAACTGGAAACGGTCGGCCGATACACTTGCCACTAACGAACAGGGCTTGGCGATGTGGCTGAAATAGCGTTCTGTCAAGCTGGGAACTGGTGCTGAACAAAGATAAGGTGTTGATGTCCCCCTGTCTAAACGGTTGTAGAACAAGTTTATGGTTTTCGTCAAACATTCCCTTGTACATAAAGTCAGGAATGATATGCGATTTTTTTATTAATACTTTGGGAAGTCCGCAGAGTTTACAAATTTTCATACTGGTCGCTTTAGCCTTGCAGCCAACGAACAGGGCTTGGCGATGTGGCGGTATTCGTTGAACGCCCAGCCCGAACCGCTACCCAGGTTTGTTTTGGAAGTTGAAGATAAGAACTAAAGCCTGGCTTTGTTCGTCACGCTGGAACTGCTGCTGACGACTGCACATAGCTGAAGTTTTGTTTGTCGCCCCGCCATAGCAGCAAACCCCATGTTGGTGGCTGGGCTATTCTTGCGTTTCGGTGTTGTTTCCATTAACAAAGTAGACTGGTAAAGCGGCTTCCCCCTTCATAATATTTGACAATCCTTTTCTAATAACCTGTTGGTCAAATTCTAAGTCACCATGAGCAATTGGTGAATATGCAGTTCTCCTAAGCATTACCTTGTCAAATGAATAGCCTAACACTTGCCCCATTTCAAAAAGAAGATTAATAAACAAATCATCAATTCGGTTGCTCCAGTCCTGAGCTTGAGGATTACTATTGGAAAGCATGTCGTGATATTGTCGCCATGCTTGAACCACTTTTTGATATTTCTTCCCAATGAATTCGATGTCTATCATGTTTAATGCCTGTATATGCTCTAATGAAACTCGTGTTGCTCGTGTAGTCATAAGTGTTTTGAAAATATTCAATTTTCGCCCCCTTATTTCCCTACGGTTGTCTAACCATTTTTGAATTTGAATAGCAGCGATAGGTCCAACCAGCACTGCAACTGTCATGATGATGTCTTTTGTCTCCATTTATGTTTTTTGATGATTGGGGTGTCCGCCTTGCCACCAACGGTTTGCGGCTTTGCGTAGTGGCGGATTTCGGAGCACAAAACTGTCAACCCACCACAAAAATTGATTTGAAAAACTGACCTTCAATTTACTACTGCACCCGCCATTATGCAAAACCGCTGTTAGCACTTCGCCCTTCTTTTCTGTCGTATTTGTTCGTGTCATTCGTGTCTGTTTTGGTGCGTTGGCTTGGTGGCTCTTTTGTAAAACTTGGCTTTAGCGTTGGCTTGTGCGGTTTTGCAAATGTGCCACCAAAAGCGTTGGCATATTATTCAATCATTGTCCTAAAGTAACCAAAATCATTAGAGCGTATCTCAAAAGTAGTTTCTTAAT
>JABAOF010008998.1_pt1 | contig 34616 bp, 35 predicted proteins | sample 7062171 | NCBI WGS metagenome assembly JABAOF01 (sample SAMN14538628, study PRJNA623070) | marine sediment metagenome | biome: marine biome [ENVO:00000428]; feature: marine pelagic biome [ENVO:01000023]; material: deep marine sediment [ENVO:00002113] | place: India: Gulf of Khambhat ...
TCCTCAGCCATGATTTATCCTATACATGTTATATTTAAAAATTTTTTGGCCATGCGGGGGCTGGGAATTCCGATGGAAGCCAGGAGCGAACAATGTGAGCGACGTTGGCTCCATTTTGCTCCACCGCTTTTATTGAAAAAGCGGTGTTCGAACCCAGGAACACACTAAGTGAATAGGTCTTGAGCCTATCGCCTTTGACCAGTGCCAAACCCCTGCGTCAGCGTATTTTCCGTAAACGCTTTTGTGCGTTTACTTGCGCAAAAGGGTTTCTTGGCTACCCCCGCATATTAGAAATATATGAAAAACAAGGTTATTATATTTATTGTATAGCCTTAAGTTGAGACCGCAACTTCTGGAGCTGGGTTTGGACATCTGTCATGTAGCCCTCGACCTCATCAGGACTCATCCTTCCGGGTTCTGGTATTTCCTCTTCCATGTGATGTTCGATTCCCTGAGGTCTCATGAAAAAGGAATCCAGATTCGATATTATCATGTTCAGCTCATCAAGGGTTTTGTGTGCAAGGTCTATCCCGTTCATAATCTCTTTCTGCATATCATCGAGAACATCGAGAGCATCCCTTAGGTTGAGAATGTGTGATTTGAGATCCCGAATGTTTTTTATGATATCACTGTACTTGTCAACCTTTATGAAAATCGGTGGTGATCTAGAAACCGCTGGCCTTGGTGGAGGTGGTTGGACTTTCTTTATTTCAGGTAGTTTGGCCGGAGGTTCGAATTCCTTTTCCTCTTCTGTTAGTTTTGGTAGTTTTTCCGGTTGTAGTTCCTTGATTTCCTCGGATTTCTTTTTGAAAAGTTTCATGTTTATTATTTCGCGTTTCAATAATAAATAATTAATTTGTATGCGTCGGCCGGGATAGCCACCTTTTACGGGAGCAGCCGGCTTCCTCAAAAGTCGGCTGGCCGAAAAATGTTCACGTATTTTACCAGCCCGTAAATGTGATTTGAACCCGGGTTACAGGCTTTTTGCANNTCTCGCGGGGCGAGCACCAGACTAGACTACCGACGCATACCTTTCGAAAGACATAGACTTCGTCTATGCCAACAGATATCTGCTGATGACCTTTACTTTCATTCTAAGTTGTCATCCGAAAATTGTGCCAAATCCCTGCGCAGCTGATTCCTCTTGTTCTGAAATCTTTTTCAGAATCTCTTCTTTCTCCTTCTTATCAACTTCCTTTCCCATGTCCCCGATTAATTCTTTCGTCTTCTTCACAGCTTCGCCGGAGCCGTCTATTTCGAGGTAATACCCGTCCTTTTCGAAACCTAGCGCCCGCGCTTCCCTGAAATTGATTGTCTGCCTTGACACCAAATCGTCCTCATAGACGGTGTTTTTAACTTTGGAAAAATTTTCCGCAGGGATGAAAAACACTGCTTTCATACTTACCTCCCGGTCTCTGAATTTCTATTAATTTCATATTTATATTTAAATATTTGTTAAATCCTAGAATATTCGTAACCTTGGTATCCTGAACTCGCAACCTTCGACCTCTTATAAGCAATAAAAAGAAGGATAATAACTACTATCACAATAACGGGTATCACAAGAAACAGCCAGTTGAACCCCTCCTCTTTAGGCTCTTTTTCGTCTTTCCCGTTCCCTCCGCTCTCAGAAGTCTTCTTCAGCTCGTCAATCGTGTCTATGAAATTCTCATACTCATTCACATCCTCGCCGTACGAGGTTGTTTTGTACTTCTCTTCGTATTCGATCCTAGCGTTCCTTATCTCTTCCCTTATGTCAGGGGTCGAAACCTTTTCGCTTGCTTCCGAATACCTGAACGCATCGGTAAGAAGCTCGCCTATCGAGATATGAGAAGTCAGTAACTTCTCGGATTTTTCGGAAGTTATCTTGAATTCTATCTTGTACAAATCCTCCTCTCCTGGGAATGCCTTGAAAACGGTTGTCTTCTCCTCGTTTTCGCCTAAGTTAACGGTTTTTGATTCAGGCTCTATATTCATCGAAGGACTTGAACTCGCCTCTATGAGGAAATCCTGTGATTCATCGTAATTCGAAATGACCACCCTAAAGATGGTTTCCCCTGCCTCTTTCAGGTTTATGTTTTCCGGTATAACCGAAGCCGTGAAACCTTCCTTTTCTTTTGTTGTGACTGATATCGTTCCCTTCTTTTGTTTTTTGCACGCCTGTATTTCGCAACCCTCGGCCTGCGCGTTCACTATCATCTCGAATTCCCCCTCCCTTTCGGGAGCCTTAACCTTGAACGTTTTCATAGCGGTCGGGTTTGAAGGAGAAGTCGTCACAACCGGCTCTCCGAAATCGTTCTGAAGGTTCGTTGCGATGGAAAGCCGTATCCTGAGGTTCGCATAAGAGGTTATGTATAACGTTTTGGTAACGATTTCCCCTGGCTTCGCCTGCGTAACCTCCTCCTTGAAGCTGAGGTCTATTATGTCAGCGTTCTCGTTCAGAAGTTTACATATATCCGTTTCGTTCTCCATATCCACCCCTGTATCAACATCCTCGTAACCAGAAACGCACAACCCTCCTGAAATCGAACTCGAAACTCCGATATCACGCGAGGACAGGCTTATACTGTAAAAAGAAAAATCCCCCTCTTCCTTTTCCGAATAGTAGAAGCAAACAGGGTTCTTGTTCAAAACCCCAGGCTCCATAACGACCTTGCTGTACGTCGTGTCCGTCCATGGGCTTTCCCCTTTGTCCACCTCTATGACCGTTTCCAAAGTTCTGTCAACATAGCTCATACCGAGATCCTGGGGGAGGCTTACGTACACACACTTATACCCTGTCCCGGGCTCAACCGAGAGGATCGTTCCGCCTTCCAGTGAACTTCCCAGAGGAACAAGCAACAGAAACGTGATCACGAAAGGAAAAAGCCATTTCATATAATTTAATTTACCCCGAGTGGAATATATATTAAACCCTCATAGCGCTCTTTCTAAAGAAAAACAAGCCTATCAGGAAAAAGATAACGAGAATGACTACCAAGACAATCGCGTATTCGTAACCAAAGGTTATTTTCCCGCAGTCAGGATCATCCCCATCAGGGCAATCCTCGCAGACCCCGTCCTTCACATCGCTACAGAAATAATAGATTACTTTTGGCCCCTCCTTTACGAATGTTATGTCTCTCTCGATATTCTCTGTGAAGAAGCCGTCTTTCGAGAATATCACATTCGCTATGTATGTTCCCTCCGAAACTGCTTTGAAACTCGCGAGCCCTTCATCGAAACTCAGGGTCGTGGTATCGCCATCGTGGACAACATAGCCTGAAATTTCAGGGTTTTCTAGACATTCCACCCGTATGTATGCTGTTTCCCCAAGAATTAAAACCGGTCTCAGGTCCTTGCATCCATGATCCGCGCAAATTAGTATTTCGAAATCGCTCAACTTCTCCTTCGTTCCAGTCACGTAGAATTTAGTTGTTTTCTCCGCCACGATTTCCCCTGATTTGCGAACCCTTACCATATGCGTGTATTTTCCAGGGAATAGATATTCAGAGACTATGAAACTCATATCAGAAATCATAACGTCGCCATCAGGTTTTATGGTAAATTCTTCATACAACGGCATAGGGTCTATTCCGGGCCTTAAAACATACTGCTCAACGAAAAGGTTGAGTGTGTTATTCTCATCGTTGATCAAAACCGTCCCGAGATCAACGAAATCCTCAGGGTAAAAGGTTTTGCCTTCTGTATCCTCGAAGTTCACTATCTCGAGTGAATAGACAGGCAAAGCTAACAAAAGGAAAACTGCGAAACCCAAGAGCGTTAGACTTCGTTTCATGTTACCAGTTTCTTTTTAAGCGTTCCTCCTATATTCACTATTTTCGGTTCATCAAGGCACATGTTTTCTTCTACCTTGCAAGTAACTTCACCCAACCATGCATCTCCGTCCGGAGTTGCCAAGAAGGGTCCCTCGTAGTAGAAATCTCCGCAGGTTATTGATCTTTCATCTGATTTTTGGAATCTGTTTTTTCCAAATACAACATAATAATCACCACCGAACTCGCGCTTTATAGAATATTTTTTGGACAAATCTATGCATTTAATCTCGGGGTCGCCAAAATCGTCCTCACCACATTTAATTTTGAAAAAATCTGTTCTGTAACATTTCTTCCTTCCGGCCACTGCAATGCACTTATAACCTTTGCGTTCGGCCTCTTCCTTCATTTCTGCGATTTTCACTTCGCCGATTAAGGCTGGTTTGATCGTCGGGTCTCCGAGAAGTATATACCTGTCTCCAGCATCTTGTATTTTTCTTCGGGCCGCCTTAAGGGTGTTTCCTAGATCGTATCCTTCAAAAATATTATAAATCAGTTCTTTCCCCATATCACTAGCAATCATAAACGAGACGCCTCCATAATAACCCAGACCTCCCATCCTAATGAAGTTGGAACCGAAGAGTTCATCTCTTTCTGATTTGTAGTAGTCCATGGTAAAACAGGCGGCAGCTATCGCTATGGGAGAATGAAGTTCAGGTATTTCATCCGAATCTATACCTTTCCAGGAATACGTGCGCCCGTGATCATCATAAAGTATTATATCGTTTTCGCCGAGGAACGAGCCTCTTGCCCTTCCCTCCTTACAGTTGTTTATGGCGATTGATTCATTGCCAACAAAACAAGATACATTGTAGCCTTGAACATCAAGCTGATTCGCCAGATCAGGTACGTACTTTTGTTCATCCGGTAAATCGTATGCTATCAGGCCTATTTTCTGAAACATTCTCACATCAGATTGACTAGGTAAATAGGATAAACCGTGTTTATAAAAGCTCGCATCCCTATTCATGTAACTTGAAGTGTCGGAAATGGATATTCCGAAAATCCAGCCGTTTGCGCTTTCAGGAGAGTATTTTAAATCAAGGCTTGATCTGAATTCACCCAGATTATAAAAACAGCTCCAAAAACCGCTTAATGGTATCATTTTTGGGCTTGAAATTATCGTGAGGTAATTGATCTCAACATAAGGGCAGCATGTGTTTTCTATTGCCTCTTGAATATCCTGTTTAACTGTTGCTGATTTGGTTTCAATCTCGTTCTCAAACTCCTGCTTTTCGGGATTTGAGTATCTGTCCATTACGTATGAAGTGCAATTTCCAAACCTTTTCGATTCCCTTCCTATTTCAACCCCCTTTTCCAGAGGTTCAACATCCGTGAAAACGATAAGCTCATTCTTTAAAGTTGCAAGTAGGGGGGAAACCAGGGAATCCCTGCAGTAATTGTCTTTAATCTTTCCGAATTCTGTTTTGTACTCAAAATGCTCGCAGTATTCATCCTTTATATCGTTTGGGTTGACAAGTATTATTTTGTCCGTGTTCGTGTATTCAACGTATATCTTCTGCAGCGTAGGAATATCATAGGATGTGATATTATCGGCTGATGTTTTTTCTAATATGGAGGAATAGGTTTCGCTGTTCTTGGAATGAGGGTGAACATAGTAAACTTTTTTGTCCTCGAAGTCGTATTCATCGAATTCTTTAGAATTTTCGAACACCAGTGGGGCATTAAGATAGGAAGCAAAAACAGAAGCCAGCAGTCCTGTCTTGTAGTCATTTTCCGAAACAACGATGTATTCGTAGCCTTTTTTATTCCACAGTTCATGGTAATCTTCCACGGAGAGGTGTTTTAATTCGTATTTTTCCAGAGCGAGATTGAGTTTCTTTGGAATGTCGTTATGGACTATGACAACTTCGCTTGGTCTGAACTGCTTGAGGAATATGAGGGTCGAATCCAGATCCAAATTATCCCCCTCCCTATGGTATAAAAGGGTTGGGCTGTATCTGATGCTATTTTTTCTTGCTTTCATCTCCTCTATTTCCGTGATTTTTACGATATCCTTGCTTACGTAATGATATGTTGTCAAAGGATAGAGACTTAGGATATCTTTCCAGTTATTGTCATCTATGAGGTAAACAGTTTTGTCCTCCAATATCTCCATGTCTTCCTCTCGCGAAACCTGGGATTTTAATTCCTCATCGATCCCCTTAGCGTAATAACATCCTATTTCATTATTCCATCTTATACATGTGTATACATCTTCTGGCCTTGAGGGGTCAAACTCTTCACAATCGGCTTCATTATATCTAATTTCATATTCGCAAATGTTGATTATGCAGTCATAACTATGAGTGAAAACTATCCTTTTTATACCGTCAGAAACTTCTTTTACTATTCCCAGAAGTTCATCTCCTGAAAGCTCTTGCTCTTGACTTAAATAACCCACTCTAAGTTCCTTTACCATATCATTCATAGCTCCACATCTCTCAGAATATACGTAACCCAGGTACGGTTTTTTTAGATTACCCTCGTAAACATGGGCGTAAAAAATAAGAATGTTATAAAGTGGAGTTCCTTTTAAATCCAATTCGTAATCCCGATATTTTGACCGAGAAAAGTTCCTAAATGATTGTTCATCATCAAAGTTATCTTTGCTTATGTAAACCCTTATCTTTATTTCTTCTGCGTCCTCTAGACTTTTTATGATATTTTCTGCCTCAGTCTTGTGAACACCCATTATACCCAATTCATCAGTTATTGCTTGTTCGCCTTGGCCAAAAACAAAAAACGGCAAAACAATCAGAACTGCAAGAATGAGCAACAGGAATTTCAACTTCATCTTAATTATTTAGAAACGAAATATATTTAATATGAAAGGTCAGGTTGAGTTTATAGCTGTTTTTGCCTTCATAGTGATCGCGGTTGTCGTTATCCTCGTTTCCTTCGGGGGGTTCGTTGCAGAGGAGGATCGACCTATTGTGACAGGGTTAGGAGAGGAAAAGAAACTGATAAAGGACTCCATCCTCAACTCGATAAGGGACTCCGGAAAGAAAGAACTGAGGGAAATATACAGAACAGGGGGAATTTCAAACTCGGAAAACACGGTGAGATACGGGGTGAAGGAAATAGGGATATGGGGGGATTGTGACAGGACAGAAATACCAAAAATAGAGAAAATTCTTGAAAAGGATTTGGAGGAAAGAATTAAAGTGGTTTTCAAGCCAGAGATGGAATTTTTCGGGAAGGGTGTTTCTATCGATCTGGGAAACCTCGACGTTTTCGTTAGCATACAGGATAACGGGGTAAAGATCGATGTGAATATGCCGACATTCGTGGAGAATTCTAGCATCCCCCAACCATACAGCATCCTTATACCTTCGAAGCTTAAGGAAATAATCGAGGTCTCGGAAGATATAACAAACAGGAATAATAATTCTAAATTTCTCGAGTCCGCCACGCTAAACACCATACTTTATTCAAACCCCGAGGAGGAATGGCTTCCAACAATAGATCTGAGAACAGGTTGTAGGAATACGTTATTCAAAACCGAAAGCGAAGTTCGGAATTCTCTCGAAAACCTTGTGAAGTATACAGCTAGTCACACTGTTTTCAACAGGGATGTTTTAGATCTTCCCGAGAATCCGTTTTATTTGCTAGGGGTCGCGGATTCAGACCTTCAAGTATCATTTGTTTACCCAGAAGACTGGAACTTAGGAAACAACTTCGATATTGAGCCTAATCCTGTTGTATTCTACCCGAAACCCGTCATTTCGTTCTCCTCCACCTGTATCGAAACTATGGATGTTCGTTATTCGTTTCGATATCCTATAATTGTGATGATCGAGGACGATGTGTTTGATCAGTTGTTCAATTTCGCGATAATGGTGAACATTGATGAGAATGAGCCTGGATGTGGTTTCAGGAAAGGGGAGAAAACATCTTATCATGAAAAATGCGTGATGGAAAGCGGGTGCCTAGCAAGCGTGAACGTAAGGGATTCGAAAGGTCTTCCTGTAAGCAAAGCGCTGGTCACGTTCGGGGGTTGCTCGCTAGGGGAGACTGATTACCTAGGATTGTTGAATTCAGGAATACCATGCATGATAGGGGAGATTTCGATTCATAAGGAAGGGTACAGGGAGCATAGAAAACTTTTGAAAGCTAGCAATCTTGAGGGTTATTCCGTTGTCCTAGAGGGTGGAGGGAAGGAGATACCAGTTCATTTTTACGGAGTTCCTGTGAAACCCGGAGATCCGAAAGCAGGGGGAACTTATAAAGATTATTCGGTTTCCGGCCAACCCAGGTCGATAAACCTTTTCTCCGAAGACTACTTCGTTCTCGTTTACATTAAACCGGAAGACGGGGACAACATAATGCTTTACAATATAGGTTCGGAAGGTTTCATAGGAGAAACTAAAATGATCCTCAAACCAGGGGTTTATGATGTGTTTGGAGCGATAGTGAACAATCAAACGAGTGAAACCGTTGGTTATGTTGAAACTGTATATCTTTCGACCGGGGATGAAAATGAAATTTATATTTACCTCCCATTTGTCGAGGGGATTTCGGAATCTATAAAACCCAGCGAGATATACAAAATTGAAATCGCATTAGGCGAATGTGGTATTGAGGTTGTGAGCGAGGGGGAGCAGAGTGTGAGTGTACCGTGTGGTTAGGATGAAAAAATATTACGGAGTGGTGTTGGTGATCGCGTTCTTCCTTTTGTTCAGCGTTATTGCGAACTCGGAGGAATTCAAGGTCATCGAGGTTTCAGAAAACGAGATATATTGTCAGATACTGAATTCTGATTTCGATTGCCATTTGTTAGATAATCAGTTATCGGTTACTATAAGGAGTGATATCGAAAACCTTGAAGCGGACCTCGACCTTATGTGTGGGGGGAAGCGAGTGGAAACGTATGCTAACGAATGTAACAGGACGGAAAACCTTTACCTGTGTTACTTCGATCTGGAACCGATCATAACACTCGAAAAACCGAGTGATTGCGAAATGACTTTCTATTTCTACACAAAGTTCTCAAACGAATCCCTGGGGGAAGAGAGGTACGAGGGGACTTTGAAGATAATACCGGTAATCGAAACCAGTCTGCTCAGCCTTGAAAAACAGAAAACGAAACTCAATAATGACTTTTTAACCGTGAAGGATTTTGATAAGGAATCGATTTACAACTCGGGGATTTGCTCTTATCTTGGAACAGGTATTTGGTTTGGAAAGATAAATGAATACGAGAAAGAGTTCGAAAACCTTGGGGGGACGTTAATACCTAGCGGAACTATCGCTAGCAAATCCCTGAACCTTCTCAAAACCTCAAGTATTCTCGCTTCTTTGTATGCTGAAAACGGGGATCCTTTCCTTTCAATACTGCTCGATCATTTCCTCTTCCAAGGTCTGCTAACAGGGCATTTCATAAGCGAAATCATCTACCAGCTTGGGGAAGGGTATCTCTGGGGTGAAATATTCGAAAACCTAGAGAATGACGTGGACGGGAGCTGCGAAAAAATACAAGAAAATTTCGACCATATTTTGAATCCGAATTTCCTAGTGATGAACAAGGTCAGGCTTATAGACTGCCTTGAAAAGAGGGATTTCAAGAACTGCTGGAAAAAATTGGAAGGGATGGGGAATTACGTGAATCCAGGGAATTCTCCTGAAAGATCAGAACTCAGGTTTTACTTGGGAAGTTACCTTCTCAGAGACAGATCGAACGTATGTGAAGGAGGTGAAATAAGGGTAGTTTATGAGAACCTCGAAAGGTTCGGGATTGATCATTTGAAAACAACAGGTCCTGGAGGGTGTGAAAACGTGATATACGTATACGGGGAAGGAAGCAAGACTTATTCTGTTTCGGAATTTCTGTGCGGTTATGGAGAACCGATCGATGGAGGAGCGTATTCGATAGAGGTTGACCCAGACACGTTAGGGGAGAAGGTGGTATACAGGATCAATTATTATGAGGACCCGGAAAACTGCAAGGTCCAGCAAGAGGTAATTCTGGTCTGATGACCTCAAGCTTATAAATTTTATATATAAAATTCAATAATGCCAGAAACTCTTGAAGGATTCGTTTCCCCGAGAAGGCTGCCTGCATACGAAAAGAAAATAGCGGAGATCGGGAAGGATGATGTTCGTGTTCGTTTGCTAGGGATGGTGATTGATAAAAAGGAGAACGTGGTCGTTCTTGATGACGGGACGGGGAAGATCAACATTGTCTTCGCTGAGCCTTTCGCTACCGAAGTTAACAAAAGGGTTCGGGTATTCGGAAGGGTCATACCCAGCGAGGATGGGTTTGAAATACAAGGGGAAGTCCTTCAGGATATGGAAGGGATGGATTTCGAACTTTACAAAAAGGTCAGCGAACTCGAAAAGGAATGATAAATATTAAAATCCTAATGTTTCAATAAGTATATCCTAGGAGGTGATAGAGCACGTTGAAACCGTCAAAGACGGTTTCAGATTGCGTACTATGTTCAAAATAACTCTGAATAACGCGGATCTGTTGAAGAATTCCATACCAATAATATCGGAGATTATAGATGAGGGAGTTTTCAAGGTTGATTCAAATGGTTTGTCCTTGCTTTCTCCAGACAGGAGCATGATAGCCGTTGTTGACTTTCAACTTTTAGCGTCTGCTTTTGACGATTTCAAGGTCACCGGGGAGAACCTGCTCGGTCTAAACCTTGCGAACCTCGTAGCGGTGGTGAAGAGGATAAAGGCAGGGGAGAAGGTCATACTGAGCAAGGAGGATGGATCGAACGTCTTGCAATTCACAATGCAGGGGAAAGGAACTCGAAAATTCGAGATCCCGCTGTTGAACATTTCGACTGAAAAGCCCCCGCTAGATCAGCTCGAATTTAAAGGTAAAGTGGAAATGGATTCGAATGTTTTGGAAGAGGGAATATCGGATGCGGACATAGTTGATGATTCCGTCGTTTTCGAAACGAACCCTGAACTCTTCAAGCTGTGGGCGAAAGGCGATATCTCCTCCTCGCAACTCGAATTGAAAAAAGGGGAGGAAGGTCTTGCGAAGCTCGAGGCTATGGAACCGGTAAGGGCGAGATACCCTCTCGAATACCTCAAGAAGATGATAAAGGCAGCGAAGTTCGCGAACAAGGTAGCGCTCGAATTCGCGAATGACTATCCAATGAGGATTGTGTTCAAGGACATAGACAAGATAAACCTATCGTTCATTTTAGCTCCGAGGGTGGAGGAATAAATCATTTGACTGCCCAGTAGGACGGATCTTCTCTTCCACCTAATTGTCTTTTAAATCTATCAAGATCAGGCAGTTCAGAGCCACCTAAATGAACTTCACTAATCCCTCTTTCTTTCAATTTCTCAGATAACCGAACATATGCATAAGTGGGCATTGCTGTAAACCCAGTATAATCAGAACATGTATCTACACACGAAATTTTATCCGGATCCCTCAACGTAAATGGAGTGTACAATCCAAATCTATTCGGGGAAAGCATCTCCCCAACAAATACAGAAACAGGATCTTCTTGCAAATATCCAACGTAAGCATTAACGGATTCTAGATTTAAAAGGTCTGAACTCAAGGAGTTGTAATGATCTTCAGGTGTCGAGCCTATAGCTTTCCCTTTTTTCTGCAGCATATCGAAATGAGAATCAATCACCTGTCTTGCATCTTCTTTGTTTGCAAGTTTTTCCAGTTCGTATTGAAACCCGCTCCTTTTTAAAAAGTTTTTAAACCTGTTCTTCGCGTATCTTGTTTTTATGGGAATATGGTTTTTGATATTTACAATTGAATGGGAATAAGTCTCATCTTCTTTCGGTGATTCAGAATGCCAAGGCGATTCCTCAATCGGCAAGAACCCTGTATTTAGTAACTCTAAGTATTGATCCAATTTTAAAAATCGTGCATACACTCCCTTGCAAGGAATATCTTTACCTTTGACTTCATCAAAAATTTCTCCTATCTTTTCTCCGATATTCTTTCCTCTCGGGGCCACAACGAACAGATAGCCATCAGAATCTTCTGGATCATTCTCTTTACGATAATATCCAATAGAGAAAAGCGTTTCACTATCCTCGAAAACAAGTCCGTACGGATGTTTCGAACTCCTCCCCCTTGGACCGAGGCCGTTGGAATAAAGGGCAAAAGCCAAGTTGCTCACCCCGAAACTGCCATCTTTGTATTTTCCTATCACCTCACTATAATTTGGGCTATATGGTTGAACCTGTTCAAATCTGTCCAGTAAAATATTTTCCACTATATCTCTTTTCGTTTCATTAAACATCGTACCACTGATCTGGTAGAGGTAAATTGTTCGACCTTCTAAGTTTCTGTACTTTTTCGAATACGGGATCAACAATATGCTGAACCGGCCTGTAATTTAATAGAAAATTACGTAAATCTTGATCACCAACTGATTCTGCCACATCACGTCTTACACCTATGTAAAATCTATCTTTTTTCTGAGGAGTGTAATTACCTGTTTTTACTTCCTTTAACCTTTCCCTGACCTCTTCCCTCTGTTCTGGAGCAAGTTCCATTAAATCTTTTACGAGGGATAACATGATAGGAATTTTATCATGTACTTTGATGCGTCTTATTTTTTCTTCCAATCCTCTATACATTTTTTCTAATGTGGCATCATTCATTGAATAACATTTTCCTCGATAACTCGTATTCACCACTTCCTTATTTTAATCAATTTTTATTACTTTATAGTGGTTTCCATATTATATAAAATATTGTTAAAAATTTTAAATAAATTAACAAAATATTTAAATAAAATAGATAATATATAAAATATGGATAAACTGGACGTGAAGGACAGGAAAATCCTGTATGAAATAGACCTTAATGCGCGATTGGGGACGTCTGTCCTAGGGAAGAAAGTGGGCCTGAGCCAGGAAGGTACGTTCTACCGTTTGAAACGGCTTGAAAGGCAGGGTATAATCTCAGGTTACATGACGTTTCTCAATTTCGGGAAGATCGGTTACACAGGATATGCTGTATATGCCCGGTTTCAAAACGTTACGAAAGAAGAGAAGAAAAATATTATCGAAGAATTAAAGCAACATGATCATGTTTACTGGATAGCGGAATTCGGGGGGAAGTTCGATCTCGCCTTTGCGATAATGGCGAAGAATGTGGTTCACTTTAACGAGATATTTGGCGAGATTTCCACAAAGTATAACAATGTGTTGAAAGACTTCACCGTTGCTATAAGGGTGGAGCTTGTCCAGTTCCCTCGTGATTATTTGATTGAAAGAAAGGTTATTGTGAAAAAAGCACCAAGATTCGGGAAATACATCGAATCGGAAAAATTAGATACGCTCGATAATCTCATTCTGAGAGAAATATCAAACAACGCTCGCTTATCTGCTCTTGAAATATCTAAAAGGGTAAAGAAGCCATTCTCAACGGTAACTTCTCGCTTGAAAAAATTGAAGAAAAAGGAGATCATTCAGGGATATGGAACCCAGATTAATTGCCAGCAATTCGGATACGAAAGCTACCAGCTATTTCTCAACACGCATAACCTGACTGGGGAGGGTAAAAAAGAACTTTTTTCTTATTGTCAGGCTCACCTAAACATTATCTTTTACATCGAAACGGTCGGTAAGTGGAATTTTGAAATCATTTACGAGATAGAGGACCAGAAAAAACTACAGGATCTTATTATTGACATAAGGACGAAATTCTCTGACGTGATTTTTGATGTTGAGAGTATTGTCTTGTTCAATCACTATGTTAAATACAATCAATACCCATTTTAACCGAGAACCATAGTTATTATTATCATCCCAATTCCTATTAGTATCAAGACTATCCCTGTCCAGAAAGCGAAAGGGATCGTGAACATCGCTATCGCTAGATACGCCCCGACGACTAGGAACAGGAATCCCAAGATCGCGGTGAACCACAAAGGAAATAAACCCTTTCTGTCCATATTTTATTCTATAAATGCGAACCAATAAATATATGAAAAATATATATTATGGTTATGGAGTGGGGAAGGTTTCTTAAAACAGGAGCAGTGTCCGGAATTGTATACGGGATCCTCCAAGGCATTGTTACCGTAATGTCTTACGTCTTCTACAGGGAGCAGATAATAGAAATCATAAGAGCGAGTATCCCTTCGAACGTCAACATCCCAATAAGTATGGAGCAGCTTGCCGATATAGGTATGATATTCGCCATACCAGGATCCATAGTAGGGGGAATCATAGCGGGATTGGTCTTTGCCTTTATATTTTCACTGATATACAGCGAACTGATCGGAAAGAATTCAAAAAGGAAGGGTTTATTCCTGTCGGTACTGCTTTTGGTGGCGATAGCACTCGGTGAACTCGCATACCAGGGAGTGATAGGCGGGGTATTCCTCATCCAGACAAGTTTCATAATGCTCACCCCATTGAATGCGGTGTTCTTCTTGGTATTGGGCTACATGATCGGAATTTTCTACGACAGGTTCGAACCCAAGGAACCCAAGGTAAGAAGATGAACGAGTTTATCCGGATTTTGAAGGAAAGGAGGAGTGTGAGGGAATTCTCCGACAAAGCGATAGAAAAACGAATACTTGAGGAGATAATAGATTGTGCCAGGCTTTCCCCTTCAGCGAGAAACATCCAACCTTGGAAGTTCATAGTGGTGACCGATAAAGAAAAACTGGCCAAAATTTCAGAACACATGGAATACGGGAGTTTCATTAAGGATGCTGCGGCCTGCATAGTTGTTTGCGGTGACAAAAGTGTAAAGAGATACGTGGAAGATTGTTGTCTAGCTTCCGAAAATATAATGCTTTCCGCGAAATCCCTCGGAATAGGATCTTGTTACGTTGCCGCTCTTGGGAAGGATGTTGATCATGCAAGAGAGGTCCTAGAAATACCGGAAGACTACGAAATCGTTTGCTTCATACCACTGGGTTATTTCGAAAAGAACCCCGAACCCCATGACAAGAAAAAGATGGAAGACGTGATCCGCTGGGAGAGATTTTAAAACGCTTCGGAAAGCGACTTCTTGGCCTCGGAGATTTTTTTCAATTTCTTTCTCGTTTTTTCGAGTCTCTTTTCCAGCCTGACCTTTCTCTTGCTGAGCTGTGTTTCATTCTTAACAAGTTCCATTATTTGGGAACGCAGTCTCGCTTCCCTTCGGTCAAGGGATTTTATCTTTTTTCTGAGGTCCTTGATCAAGTCCGCAAGGATCTTCCTCTCCATCTCGAGATTCCCCAATTCCTGTGTTACCTTCTTGAATATGTCTGTTATTAGAACTTCATCTTCCTCCAAACAAGACACCCCTTAGATAGTAATTAAATATTAAAATACAAACTATTTATAACATTCCCACGAAATACACTGCATAGCGGGATGGAGCAGCCTGGAGTGCTCGCTGGGCCCATAACCCAGAGGTCGGTGGTTCAAAACCTTCTTCGGGAGGTGAGTCTCCACCTCCCGCTATTATGAATGCGCTTTACATGGATGATTCGTATTTGAAGGGGTTCGAGGCGAATGTCGTTAGTGTAACGAAAGGCGGGGAGAATAAATTCTTCGTCGTGCTCGATAAAACCGCCTTCTATCCGAATTCTGGAGGGCAGCCACACGATAGAGGGAAATTCGTGAAGGATGGTGTGGAGTACCCGGTGGTTTATGTCGGGAAGTTCTCAGGGAAAATATCGCATGAAGTTTCGAAAGAAGGCTTGAAAGAAGGCGATGTGGTAAAGGGAACGATAGACTGGGAGAGGAGATATATACTTATGAGAATGCACACGGCGGCTCACATAATTTCAGAGGTTTTTCACAAGGATTCTGGTGCGATGATAACGGGAAACCAGCTTGATCTCAACAAATCAAGGATAGACTTCAGCCTGGAGGACTTCGACAGGGAGAAGATGTCCGAGTATTTCGCAAAGGCGAACGAGATCGTGGGAAAAGACCTGAACGTGAAAATGTATTTCCTCCCGAGGGAAGAGGCGATGAAAATAGAGAACATCACCAAACTCGCAAACGTTCTCCCCCCGAGCATAAAGGAACTCAGGATAGTGGAGATCGAAGGATTTGACATACAAGCTGATGGTGGGACTCATGTGAAATCCACGAAAGAGATAGGGAAAATCGAATTCCTCAAGGCGGAGAACAAGGGAAAGAACAACCGTAGGGTTTACTTCAAGATTGTATAAACATTGATAATTTTTAAATCAAAGAACCAAGTTTGAATGGGGTGATTGTTTGAGGTGGATTCTCATATTTTTGGTGGGAATTATACTAGTTTCTGGTTGTGTAGATGTATATGTATTTCCAGAGGATGAGGATATAGAAGTAGAGATGTGCAGAGAGTTATGTGAAACTAAGTTGTCAGCCGGTGAAGATCTTTCGAACGGTCCCTGCCTCTCGGACGACAATCCGAACTGGGATGTGGAAGACTGGGTTTGCGATGTCGCTCACTCGCCGAGGGAAAATGTTGACAATATTCCTGAAAACCAGTGCAGAGAATTCAGGGAGGGGAGAGCGAAACACTTCGTGGAAGTCGATCCAGAGTGTAAATTCATAAAGGCGGTCTGAACATGCCGATAATAACTTTCAACCTGCTGAAGGAACTTTTGGAGAAACAGAACAGGCCTGTGACCACGAACGAGATCATAAACCACGTCGCGGACAAATCCCCGAGAAACCTCGAAACCCTCGTCCCCAACATGGTGGTTCTGGAAAAAACCGGGTTTGTAAGAAAAAACTTTGACAAAAAGAAGAATTCTTACGTGTGGGAGATAAGCGATCCGAACCTCAACGGTATCGAAATTCTTGAGAAATACCCTGAACTCTATGAGCAAACCCTTTACGGAGAAGAGTCCATGAATGGGATGCTCAAGAAGAAAAAGAAAACTTAGAAATTCTTCGCGTATTCGAGGGCGAGCTGAAAGTACATCTTGGCGGTGTTTTTCGCCTCCTTCTTTTCGAAATCAGGCACATTGGGATCGTTAATTTTGAATCCTGTCACCTCCCCCCTCACAAACGCCCGGTAACACTTGTAGAAATCAAGGAATTTTGTTACTTCGCTGTCCCCGGTTTTCTCTACGTATCTTTTCAGAAAATAATCGGAAAGGAATTTCCTGTGATGGAAATCGAGATCCATCAAGAAGAATGCTATATCGCTTGCAACGTCCGAACAAGCGAAGCGCTCGTTGAACTCGATCGCATCGAATATGTATATCTTTTCGTCCACAACGAAAATGTTCCCTGAGTGCAAATCCCCGTGACACCACTTGACTTTCCCCTCGCGAAGGCGCTTGCTGAATAGCTCGCTATTTTTCTCCATGAATTCAGAAACTTTCCTTTCGATCGTATCGAATGTTTTCTGGTCGATCGTTTCCCCGATGAAAGGGCGGGTCTGTCTAAAGTTCTCCTTCCAGTTGAATTTAACGGTTTCAAGAGAGCCTATGGAATGTGGGTCTGTATATGTCTGGGTCTTTGAGTAGAAATCGATAATAATATCAATGATCTTGTCAATGGTCTTTGTTTCAATCAGGTTCTTCTCCAACAGCCTGTTCATGAGGTTTTCCTGGGGAAGCTGCTTCATCTTTATTGCGTAGTCTATCGTTTCCCCCGGCCCGTTTATCTTGATCATGTGGTCGAATTTGTTCACGGGGAGAACATCAATGTACATCTCCGGAGAAAACATCCGGTTGATTTCGAGCTCTTTTTTGCAGAACTTCATCCGCTTTTCGAGTGTGGTGAAATCGAGAAACCCGAAATCCACGGGCTTCTTTATCTTGTAAACGAAATCCCCTGTCAGAAAGACCCAGGAAATGTGCGTTTGAATTAAGCTTATTTCCTTAACAGGCGAATCGTATGATTCTGGGGTTTTCAACGCCTCTAGCATTTCTTTCGTTTGCTTTAACATAGTTATATATTTATATTACCAAACTAAAATGTAAAAATTCATTTTCAAAGGTGTTCGAATGAGCAAGGTCAAGAATTTGAAATTGGCGAAAGAGGGAGAGATGAAAATCCGCTGGGCTGAAGATCACATGCCCGTTCTAATGAATATACGAGAAAGATTTCAAAAGGAAAAGCCTTTGAAAGGCGTAACGGTCTCGTGCTGCTTGCACGTGACGAAGGAAACCGCTGTTCTTGTTAAAACCTTGAAGGAAGGGGGAGCGAAAGTCGCTTTATGCGGTTCGAACCCCTTGAGCACGCAGGACGATGTGGCAGCTGCCCTTGTCAAGGAAGGGATAAACGTCTTCGCCTGGAGAGGGGTGAAAAAAGAGGATTACTACTGGTGTATTGACAGCGTTCTCGATTTCAACCCTGACATAACGATGGATGACGGTGGGGATTTGGTCACGAGGGTTCACGGAAGAAGGGAAGATTTGTTGAAGAATATAATTGCTGGCACGGAAGAGACAACGACTGGTGTTATCCGCTTCCGGGCAATGGAGAGGGATTCCGCTTTAAAATACCCCATAATAGCGATTAATGATGCGTACACTAAATATCTCTTCGACAACAGGTATGGAACAGGACAATCCACTATCGATGGTATACTAAGGGCGACATCCGTCCTTCTTGCTGGGAAGAACTTCGTGGTTGCTGGTTACGGGTGGTGTGCAAGAGGGATAGCGATGCGTGCGAAAGGTATGGGAGCAAACGTGATAGTAACGGAAGTTGACCCATTGAAGGCGTTAGAGGCGGTGATGGATGGTTTTTCTGTTATGCCGATGTCTGAGGCGTCTAGAATGGGGGACATTTTCGTTACAGCAACGGGGGACAAGAACGTGATCACTCGAAAACATATTGCTTCCATGAAATCTGGGGCGATAATCGCGAACTCAGGCCACTTTGATGTGGAGATAAACCTGCCAGAACTAGAAACGGTTTCAAAGGGCAAGAAAAAAATAAGAGACAATGTGGAGGAATACATGCTAAGGGACGGGAGAAAGATATACCTTATTGCTGAGGGAAGGCTCGTGAACCTCGCCGCAGCGGAGGGACATCCGAGCGAAGTGATGGACCTGTCTTTCGCTAACCAAGCATTAGCGGCAGTATATATTCTCAAGAACAAGGGGAAATTCGAACCTAAGGTATACAAACTCCCAAAGGAGATCGATTCTCGGATAGCGAAGTTGAAACTCGAGTCAATGGGGATAAAAATCGATAAGCTCACGGAAGATCAAGAGAAGTATTTATCAGGCTGGGAAGAAGGAACATGATCCCTAAGGATATAATTCTTTCCCCACTTTCTCGAGCATGTCAAACCCCTTAACTTCTTCCTTGTGCATCGGGATTCGAAGGATCTTATAACCCTTGAATTTCTTTCTTATTTCTTCCAGCCTTTCCTTCTGGAGCTTTCTCTTCTCCGTGCAGAACGGGCATTTTCTGTTTTCGGGTATTAACTGGTTCACAACGATCGTCTTTATTGGTATCCCGTATTCATTCAATATCGAAATCGAACGTTCGGATTCGTATATGCTCATCGCTTCAGGTATCATAACGAGGTTGAAATGCGTTTTCTCTTTATTACTCATAATCTTCCTTGCCTTCTCTATCCTTTCCTTTATCTCATCGAGCTGCTCTGTCCCGAGTTTCTTTTCTTCCTTTTCCGGCTCTCCGAAAGGCAGGAATTTCTTGAAAGTGTTGATAAAACCGGAGAATTTCAAACGTATGCTTATCATCTTCCCGACCCACGAATCCAAGACATCGGGCAACGAAAGGAAGCGGAGTGTATGCCCTGTTGGAGCCGTATCAAAAATTATCACGTCGTAATCCTTTGATTGCATGTATTGCAAAAACTTATCAAATGCAGCCATCTCATCTATTCCAGGTGTGCTCCCAGCGAAATCTAACGTATCCTCCAAACCCAGTCCTTTCAGAAAATCCACCTTCTCTATCTGTGGTGTGATCCTCTCCTTGTATTCAGCCATTGCCTTCTTGGGATCGATTTCAACCGCAAACAAATTCTTTCGTAGTTTTCGGATTTCTCCTCCTATTTTCGTTTCAAAAGAATCTGATAATGAATGGGCTGGGTCGGTTGATATTATCAGGGTTTTCTTTCCCTTGCTCGCGAAATGCAAAGCGGCAGCTGCTGCCATGCTTGTTTTTCCAACTCCCCCTTTGCCTGCAAACAGGCAAAATTGCGTTTCCTTGCTTTTTAAACCCAGCATAATTCACCTCGATCAAGGCAGATTGAAAAAGAAAACCCAGCTCACAAGCCAGACGAGAATGTAAAGGATTCCGCCATTCGTCATCCACCACTTTATTCCTTTCTTCTTCAAAACGAACTCTATTACGTATCCCGTTATTATCAGTATCAGGATGGCGAGACCCAAGGAATAAAGCGCCCTCTCCAAGAAAATCGAAAGATATCCTGCTATTATTCCTGTGATGGTATGGACCCCCAAAGAAATCCTAGAGGTGTTCAAGTCACTAAACTCTTTCATTTAATAAAGTTTGTAATGCGAGGTTTTTAAAGGTTAGTTTCAATCATGAGTTGTCCTTTATTCTTTTGAGGTGCTCTTTTCAATATAAATATAGGTCTTTCTTTATATTCAATTTCTTTACGTTTAACTTTTTTCCGTTCCAAATCGAAAAGTTCCCCCTGTTCTGGTTCTTTTGGAGGTCTTTGAATTCCAAGAAGTTTATTAACTATTTCCTTGGCACCTTTTTTGCTAATTCTTGAAAGCTCTTTCATTTCATAAGGGTCAATTATCTCTCCGGTATCTTGGGAGATTAACTGGTATGCTATTTTTTTCAATTTTCTGTGAAGTTCTGTTCTATCCAAATTAGTTCCAAATCTCTTTTTACCAGCAACAGCAATGCCGAAACTTATCGGCAGGGCCGTGAGACCAGCTAATTTATCATTCTCAACTTCTCTATATTTCTTATCATTGTAACAGTTTATACAGCAAAACTGACTTTGATCAACGTAAAATTGTTTTCTTAATTCGGGTCCCACCTGTTCATCATGTTTGTGAACCATTTCCCAAGGAATGACAATTTTTTCAGCAACTCCACTACATTTTTTCGATCCCCCGTAACATTTTATTTTGACAGGGAATTTGGCAAATGCTTTAATAACATGCCTTATTTGATTTTTATCGTATTCAGGACTACCATCAAAACTCATCAAATTTTTTCCTAAATAAGACAAACCGCGAAAACGCATTAGAGGAATCTGGTTTACAGAGAGTGGATTCTTTCTTCCTTTACTATATTTCCCTTCATCGAAGTCTACTAGGAGTATAAGATCCGGTCTATATGCCATGTTTAAATCTTCATTTGAGTATTTAAATATATTTTAACCCCTTAAAAGTAGTTATTACTGTTATTTCTTTCTCCTGTGCCTCATCTTCTTCCTTCTCTTCTTTAGTTTATGCTTCTTCATCTTCTTTCTCTTTCTTTTCCTTCCGCAAGGCATGTTATCTTATACGCGTGTTTTATTTAAATTGTTTTTGTGTAATGAGAAAAAGCAAAAGCCTCGGGCGAGGATTGAACTCGCGACCTTTCGCTTACCAAGCGAACGCTCCCTAGCGATCGAAGCAGATGTAATCTGCTTCCTACGAAATTACCACTGAGCTACCGAGGCAAGATTTCGAATGAAACAGAACGTAGTTCTGTTTCGGTTAATATTATTCAATATGATTTCGGGTTTTTATCTTTAAGTTCTCAGAAGTTGAAAACCCTGTCCGTTTTTACTTTCTTGCCTAAGGGTTTCCCCAGGGCTATTATCTCCCCACCTTTGTCGAAAATCCCCACGATTTCATTTTCCTTCGCTTTCTCTCGTTTTACAATCCACTCCGGAAAGACAGGTGAGCCGTTCCTTATTTTGGGTATCGCTTGCTCTTTAACGGTTATCTTTTTCAGCTTGATCCTTTCGAGAATTCTTTCGAGAGGGATTACATTTTTTTCTGATAGTTTCGAAAGTGGAACCGATTCCTTCAATTCGAAGGGTCCGATCTTCGTTCTTTTCAAACCCGTCATGTGTGCGCCACACCCTAGTTCCTCTCCAATATCATGAACCAGTTTTCGCACATAAGTCCCTGCTTCACACTTAACTCTGAACTCGATTTCTCTTCCATTTATCCTGAGAATATCCAGAAAGTAAACCTTTCTTTTTCTCTCCACGCGAGCGACCCTTGATTTGACAGGGGGTTTCTGGACGATCTCGCCGGTGAATTTTTTGAATGTCTTTTCTATCCTTCCCTTTTCCACTTCTCCGTGTAATAACATTTTCCCTTCGTATTCTTTGTCCATCCCCATAAGGATGGGCATAGCCTTTCGGGATTCTTCGAGGGCGAGAAGCATCAACCCCGTGACGTTAGGGTCGAGCGTCCCTGTGTGTCCGGCCTTTTTAATGCCTAAGGTCTCACACACCATTTCAACAACGTCAAAGCTCGTGATTCCTTTGGGCTTGTCAACCAGAACCACTCCCTTTTTCAGAATTTGGTTTTTCATAAAGAATCGACAAATTTTATAATTTTCGGGATTTCATCCATCACGTGTATTAGATTGAAGTCGATTTCACTCATATACTTGTTTTTCAGAGCTCTTGATTTCAGCCATTTGAATAAACCATTCCAATACGATTTCCCAACGCAGATCAGGGGGATGCAATCAACGATTTCATTCTGCATGAGCATTGCGTTCTCAAGCAATTCGTTAAGCGTCCCGAAACCTCCTGGATAGAATATCATTGCCTCTGTCTTTATCAACATTATGAACCTTCTCGCGAAGAAGAAATGGAAATCCAAAGTATCAGTGTATATATCATCAGTAACCCTTTCCCTTTTAAGCAGTTCAGCTCTACAACCTATTGACCTAACTTTCGCTTCTGTGGCACCTGAATTCGCGGCGTGCATTACCCCAGGCCCTCCACCGGTCATTATTACATAATCCTTCTTTCCCAATTCAAAAGCGAGTTTCTTTGCATGCTCGTAATGTTTGCTTCCTGGTTTAATCTTTGAAGAACCCTGAAAAACAATTATCTTTGAATCTACCTTCCTGAGCAGGTCCAGACCTTCCTTTATCTCACCGCTCGCCTTGCCCACAGTCCAGTCATCTTGATACAACTTGTTCTTATGAAATTCGACCATAATATTAGTTTCTATCCGTGTTTGATTTAAAAATAATAAATTATTTTTTCTTCTTCGGTTTCGTCTCTTTTTTCTTTTCCTTCTTTGTTTCCTTCACAGGTTCCTTTTTCTTTGTCTCTGGTTTTTCTTCTTTGGGTTTTTCTTTTTTCTCGGGTTTTGCTTCCTTCTTCTCCTTGGGTTTCTCTTCGGGTTTAGGTTTGGCCACCTTGAATTCCGGTGATCGCAAAACCTTTATCCTCGCGACCTCGGAGAAGCGGACCGGATAAATCTTGCTCCCCTCTTTCTTTATCCTCATCTGGATTTCTGTTGAAATCACCTTTCTTATCAAATCACTCGTGTTGTTTTTCTTTGCGAACTCGTTAAAGAAGTTCATCGTGAACATCCTCATCTTGCTCTCTACACTCGCTGCGGGCTTTCCGTTAAGGATAGTCCAAGGCTTTATCCTCAAAAGCCACCCGTCCTTCGTGACAACATCAAAAACATTTTCTACCTTCTGATTTCTTTTCCTCACCATCCTCAGCAAATGTTCGCGGGCGCACTCAAAACCGTTAAAAGAGGTTAGGCACGTTTTACCTTCAATTTTGTTTATCCTCACGTTCACCTTCATGTAATATTTGGATCTATCGCCAGTTATATCCGGAACTCCTACCTCCATGTTCCTTCCGACAAGAGATTTGGGATCGGTTGTAGGAGTCTGACCGAGAAGTTTCGCTCCCAATTCCCTAGGAGCCAAAATATTGAACCAGTCCTTTCCTTTCCACTTTTTCACTAGAACCTTCTCTTCCTTCTCCTCTGGAGTCGCTTCTTTCTCTAGTTTCGCCTCTTTCTTTTCCTCCTTCTCTTCTCTCAGCCTTGGTCTGCTCTTCATTCCCATGTTTTCCTCCGGTATTTGTAAGTATTTGTTCTGTCATATTTATAAATTCATTCTGTTTTTCCTTTGGAACCATAGCCGCCGCTGCACCCATGTGTCCTCCTCCCTCGCCTCCTAGTTTTCCAGAAACTTCGCTCATTATCTCGTTTAGTTTCACCCCTTTTTCCACGAGGGAATCATTCGCTCGTGCGGATATCTTCAACCCGTCCTCAGAGTCAGCGAAACCAAACAAGGGTTTTTCAGGTAACAAACCAGAATGGTTAATAATCGATATGACGTTCGAAATTAAATGTTCTGATATGTTCGCTCCCGCCAGGACGTAAATCCCGTTCATTCGCTTGACTATATCCGGGTTTTCAATGTTCGATTGTATCCAGCTCACTCCTTTCCCTATCTCTTTTCGGTAGTTCTCCAGAATACCTTTAACCTTATCAAACGCCTTCTCTCCATTAAGGCACAGGGAAACCCCTAGTTCTGCTTTATCCATTTTCCCGCAGGCGTTAAGCATTGTGGCGAATTCGTTAGCATCGCGAAATTCTCCTTCCTTGTCTAGGAGATCGTAAACATCACCGAAAATGTATTCAGGGTTTTCGTGATCCGCTCGTATCCTTTCCTTGATTATACCATCAGCGAGTTTCTTCTGTTCCTCTGGGCTCAAGTCCGCGATAGTCCTCCATTTTTCGTTTTCTTTAACGGGTATTTTAAGGTCCTGGAGGAATTGAACACTCGCGGATTCCGATCCGGTAATTCCTGGGATGTACGGGTCTATTGAATATTCGAGGGCTTTGTGGAGAGGACGTGTGTATCTCCCCCAAAGTCTCAACCCCTTAGAAACCCTTATTTTTCCCTGGCCTTCGGAATCTTTAAGTATTTCCTTGTTAAGGCCGCTCACACCCCAGTCAGGGCCGATCGCGTCTATCTGCGAATCACCTATCGCCCCTATTATTGCGAGTTGGCTGAGGTCTATGTTTTTCGGGTCGATTGTACGCGAAAGTATGTAGGTCACTCCCGAACCCGATATGTTGTTCTCTATCCCTATCACAACGGAGTTTATGTGAACTATATTTTCGTTGGGTTCTCCCCCAGGCTGGTGGTGGTCGCATATTATAACCTTAGAGGAATTGAGATGTTTCTTTATCCCCTCGAGCTGGCCCGATCCCATATCAAGGAATATAACTAGCGAATGCTTCTCCTCGGCGAGGGATTCCAGAACTTTTTCACTCAGCTGTTTAACTAACGTTAAATGGAAATCCTTTTCCCAGCGGAGCAGAGTTTTCACCATAATAGAAGCGGAACATATCCCGTCCGCATCGTAATGCGAAACCACGCGTATCTGTTCCTTCGCCTCGCTGATCCATTCCTTCGCCTTCCTCGATTCCTTTATCATTTTTTGCAGTGCTTCGAGCATTTCCTCACTTTTGTTATTTTCACAGCCAGCTATTTATTGTTTTCTAAATTAATAATTATAACCCCTGATCATATTCATTTATTTAANNCATATAGGGCATGCTTATGAGAAAGTGATAGCCGATATTATAGCTAGGTTTCGGAGGTTGAGGGGTGAGAAGGTTTTTTTCTTAACAGGAACTGATGAAAATGCTCAAAAGAATTCTCAGGCAGCGAAAGAGGCAGGTATCCCAACTAAAAAATTTGTGGATAGAAACGTGAAGTATTTCAAGGAACTTACTGGGATTCTTAGTATATCGAATGACCATTTCATAAGAACCACAGAGGAAAGCCACATAAAGATTTCTCAGAATATATTCAAGAAGGTTTTGGATAAGGGGGACATATATAAGGGATTTTATCAAGGCCTGTACTGTGAGGGTTGTGAAAGTTATCTAACCGAAAAGGATTTGGTTGATGGGAAATGTCCTGAACACCAAAAACCTCCCAAGTCTCTCAAAGAGGAGGCTTACTTTTTCAGGCTTAGTAAATACAAGGATCAGATAATCAAGCTTCTGGAATCTCCGACCTTCGTAATTCCGAAGAAGAGGAGAAACGAAATGCTTTCAAGAATAAAATCCGATGAGTTGAAAGACTTGTGTGTTAGCAGGAAGGGCCTCAACTGGGGAATAGATATCCCTGTTGACAAGAAACACAAAATCTATGTCTGGTTTGATGCGTTAATAAACTACGTGTCTGCCTTGGATTATCCTGATGGCAAGAAGTTCAAGGAATTCTGGCCGGCGGATGCGCATGTTATTGGGAAGGGGATAAACTGGTTCCATTCAGTGATCTGGCCTGCAATGCTCATCTCAGCTGGGATAAAGCCTCCAAGGACAATACTTGTTCATGGTTACCTTACTGTAAACGGTCAGAAGATAAGCAAATCTCTTGGGACTCATATAGATCCTGCTGAGATCGTTAAAAGGTATGAAGCAGATCATGTTAGGTATTTCTTCGCCAAGGAAATTCCTATGGGAGAGGACGGGGACTTCTCAACAAAGGATCTCGTTGAGAGGGTGAACAACGAGCTCGTCGCGAACATCTCAAACTTCTGCTATCGAACGCTCAGCTTCATAAACAGGTATTCAGAATCGAGGGTTGGAGGGGTAGCGAAGGGTGAATGGGAGAAGAAACTTTCGAAAGAAATCGAAAAGAAGATTGAAAACATTCGTAAATGCTATCTTGATTACAACTTCCGTGACGCTATCAAAGGGGTACTTGAGATAGGGGATATCGGAAACCGGTATTTCCAGGAAAACCAGCCCTGGGTACTGATCAAGAAGGAACAGGAAAAATGCAGTGGGGTTCTTGCATTTTCAGCCAACATAGTGAAGGACCTCGCAATACTTCTGAAACCCATCCTGCCGGAATTTTCGAAAAAGCTAGAGAAACAACTGAATTCAAAGGATCTTAAATGGGAGGATCTCAAGAAACCGCTTGAAAACCATAAGATAGGAAAAGCGAAGATTCTTTTCAAGAAGATTGAAGGGAAGGTGAGTTGATGCTGATAGCATTGACAGGGAAGAGCAACACCGGGAAGTCGACATTTTTCAATGCAGCGACCCTGGTTGACGTGGAGATTTCTAATCGTATTTTTACCACGATAAAACCGAATGTGGGGGTAGGATATGTCACAAATGAATGCCCTTGCAAGAAATTGAATGTTAAATGCGATCCACAGAATTCGAAATGCGAGGATGGGACAAGGCTGATCCCGGTAAAAATAATAGACGTGGCTGGTCTTGTCCCTGATGCCCACAAGGGGAGGGGTCTGGGAAACCAATTCCTCTCTGACATAATGGAGGCAAACGCTTTGATACACGTGGTTGATATTTCAGGAGGGACAGACAAAGACGGGAATCCTGTTTCCCCTGGAAGTCAAGATCCTCTAGAGGACATAAAATTCTTTGTCAAGGAGATCGACTTCTGGATACTGGGGATTCTGACAAAGAACTGGGACCAGATAAGGAAAAAAATCGAGACCGCGAAAATAGGTTTGGACGCCCTGATCACAAAACAGTTAACAGGTTTGGGTATAACAGAGGAATTCGTGAAGGGAGCGATTGAAAAGACGAAACTGAATGTGAACGCTGATGAGGGAAAGCTTTTGGAGTTTGTTGAAGTTTTGAGGGAAAGTAACAAACCAATCCTGATCGCAGCGAACAAGATAGATGTTCCTGTTTCGAAAGAAATCTATGAGAAGGTCAAGAAATCCAGAATTGAGTGCGTACCATGTTCTGCTGAAAGCGAGCTTGCCCTTAGGAGGGCTGCGAAGGGAGGGATAATAGAATACACCCCGGGTGATGGCGAATTCAAAATAAAAGATGAAAGCAAAATGAATGAAAAGCAAATAGAAGCCCTGAATTTCATAAAGGAAAATGTCCTGGAAAAATTCGGGCTAACAGGTATTCAGCAATCCCTTAACAAAGCGGTTTTCGAACTCTTGAATTACATAGTGGTCTACCCTGTGGAAAGTGAAACACACTTCTCAAATAAAAAAAACCAAGTTCTCCCCGATGCGATTTTACTCAAGAAAGGAAGCACCGCCAAAAATCTCGCGGAAAAGGTTCACTCCGATATCGCCGAAAACATGGTGTGTGGGATAGATGCAAAGACCAAGCAGAAGATCAGCAAGGATCACGAATTGAAAGACGGGGATACCATCAAAATCGTTTTCAAAAAATAATCAATTCGAGAAGTGGTCTGGAATTACTTATACTCGGATTCCTGCTTGTATTCTGATTTGAACACGTACTCGCTTTGAACCTTGTAGGCGTCTTCGCCTCCCGTCTGTGTTTTGGTTTCGTATTTTTCTTCTCTCTCCTCTTTTTCCCCTGTGATTTCCGGGGGCTTGAATTCCATTGTAGTTCCATTTTCGATTATGCAGAGTGCTTGATTCAGGTTCGAGGTTTCGAATCTCCATTCCACGTTGCCTTCGATATCCATGCAGTAAAGGCGACAATCGTATGAACCCACATACAGCTTTCCTTTGTAGAACAAAGGCGTGCTCCATATGTGTCCGCCTGTTCGGAATTTCCACAGAAGTTTTCCATTCTTGTCAAGGCAGTAAACGTTGTAATCAGCTGAACAGAATATTATCCTGTCTTTTAATATGAGGGCTTTAGTTCCACCTTCATCTGAAGATGTCTTGAACCTCCAGAGCTCTTTTCGCGTTTCCATGTCTATGCAGTAAAAATATCCGTCATGCGAAAGTATGTACATTTTTCCATCCGATATAACAGGAGGCCTATTTACCATCCCACCCGTCTTGAATCTCCAGACCTCTCTCCCTGTCTTGATATCCAATCCGTAAATAAAACAGTCATCCGAGCCGAAGTATATCACCCCATCCACTATTGGGGCCTGCTCCTTGGTGAACATGTTCCCTCCTGTGGTGAACCTCCATTTCTCCCTTCCCTCGAAATCCAAACAATAGAGGTTCCCATCTGAGGATGCGATGAATATGTTCTCCCCATCAGAAACAGGGCTGAAATTTGTCCAACCGCCTGTTCGGAAAGCCCATAACATCTTGCTCGTTTTGATATCAAGGGCATAAACGAAGTAATCATGCGAAGGGAAGATGACCATGTCCTTTACAAGCAACGGAGAAGAGGAAATCACATCCCCTGTCTTGAAGCGCCAGATTTCCTTTCCCGTATTGAAATCTATGCAGTAGAAATTGTGATCGTAGTTACCTATATAAACCCTTGAATTATGAACTTCCGGTCCACCTGTTCCAAAATACCCTCCTGCTTTGAATTCCCATATCTTCTTGCCTGTTTTTGGATCTAGTTTATAGAGCCTTCTGTCAAGAGACGCCACCAGGATCTTATTGTTGAATTCCCTGATACTTGCGTCTATATTTCCGCCCTCGCCCCTGTAATAAAATGATTTGAAAACCTTCCCTCCATGTTTTTTCTTCACGAAATCTCCCAGTTCAAATCCCATTTTGGGATCAAGGGTTGTCATGAAAAGGTCTTTTCTTTCGAAGTTCATAATCAACACTTGTGTTAAAATTTAAAATCTCTTTATTTGTATTCCGACTCTTGTTTGTACTCACTCTTGAAAACGTATTCGCTTTTCGTGTCGTACGTGCTCTCGTGTGTGGCCTGAGTTTTCACTTCATACCTATCTTCCTTTTCTTCCTTTTCTTCTTTGACTTCTGGTGGTTTGAATTCGAATATTGTTTCCTGCTCGATTTCATATTCGCTAACCTTTGAACTGCTGGTCTTAAATCTGAAAAGTTCTTTTCCTATTTTTGCGTCTACTGCATAAAGATGGCAATCGTATGAACCGAAATAAACTATTCCTTCCTTCAGGTTAGGTGTACTCCAGATCTCATTCTCGGTTCTGAATTTCCAGAAAAGTTTCCCTTCTTTTGTGACAGCGTAAAGGTTGTAGTCTGTTGAACCGAAATATATGACTCCCTTATAAACAATAGGCTTTGATGCCACTTTGTCTCCTGTCTGGAATCTCCATAACTCCTTGCCGTTCATGTCCAAGGCGTAGAGGTTCCTGTCCTGCGAACCGAAGTATATGACGTTGTCACTTATAGTGGCTGCGCTGTTTACAATCCCTCCTGTTCTGAATCTCCAGATCTCCTTGCCACTATCCGTGCTAACGGCGTAAAGGTTCTGGTCATCGCTTCCGAAATACACTATTCCATCTTTTACGGCGAAATCATCAGAATTGTATATATTGCCTTCTGTTCTGAACCTCCACAATTCTTTTCCTGTTTTGACATCTAGGCAGTACAAATTTCCGTCGAAAGAGCCAACAAAGACTCTTCCTTCGTGCAAGGTTGGTTTTGAGCCTGTCCAGCCGCCAGTTCTGAACTTCCAGAGTTCTTTACCAGTCTCTGCGTTTATTGCGTATACGTACTGGTCTTTTGAGGAGAAGTAAACAATGCCTTCTCCAACCGATGCGGTTGAATACAATCGATCTCCGGTTCGGAATCTCCATAACTCCTTGCCTGTTCTAGCATGTATGCAGTATAGATTATTATCATAACAACAAATGTATACGTAATCATTCCAAAATACAGGTGTAGTCTGACTGAGCAGGGCACCCGTTCTGAACTTCCATAGTAGTTTTCTTGAAGGCAACTCGTAAGCGTAGAGATTGTGGTCGTGGGAAGTGAAATACAGGATGTTGTCTATGATAACCGGAGTGCATTCAACACAACCCCCGCCTTCCTTTATGTGCCATATACGGAAGGCTTTCCCTGTCTTCGTCTTCTTCACGAAATCTCCAAGCTCGAATCCCATCTCGCTTCCTACGGTTGCGGTGAAAAAGCTTTCTTTTTCGTATTTCATAGTGAAAATTTGTCTGAAAAATTAATAAGTTCGTTATTCGTAATGTTTCTCCTTCTTATCGTATTCTGATTTGAAAGCGTATTCGCTTCTTGTGGTGTAAACATCCCCTGAAATCTCGACTGTTCTCTTTACGGTGTATTTGTCTTCCTCTATTACTTCTTTCTCTTCCTTCCTTTCCGCGAATTCGATAGGGGTTTCCTCTTCCAGAATTTCATCGGACTGGTTCAGTGTGGAGGTGACGAACCTCCACATTTCCTTGCCCTTTTCTGGATCTATAGCGTACATGTGGCAATCCCAGGAACCGAGATATATTATCCCTTTGTATAAAATAGAGCCGGCCCATGTTGGTCCGAACGTTTTGAACCTCCATTTCTCCTTCCCTGTATTCATGTCTAAGGCATAAAGATTCCCATCTTCAGAACCGAAATAAGCCGTGTTCTTATGAATTGCTGTGTGACTGGTCCCTATCCCTCCTCCCGCCTTGAAACGCCATACCTCATTCCCTTTCAGATCAATCGAATAAAAATTCCCATCCTCGGAGCCGAAATACAATCTTCCCTTATGCAGGGTAGGGACGCCGTTCACGCCCCAGCTCGCCTTGAACCTCCATAGTTCTTTTCCCGTTTCCGTGTCCACTGCATAAAGGTTGTTGTCATAAGAGCCAAAGTAAATTTTGTTCTTTTCTATGCAAAACGGTTCGATATTTATTATAACTCCTCCTGTTTTGAACCTCCAAATCTCCTTACCGTTGAAGTCCAACGCGTAAAGATTGCAATCGTAAGAGCCAACGAAAATCTTGTTGTTGTGAACGGTTGGAACGGATCTCACAAAATCCCCTGTCTTGAACCTCCATAATTCTTCTCCTTTCGTGTCAACAGCATAAACATAACCGTCCCTTGAACCGAAGTAGATGACGTTTTTATGAATAGATGCAGAAAAGCATATCTTATCACCCGTTTTGAACTTCCAAACGAGTTTTCCTGTTTTTATGTTTATAGCGTGTAAGTATCCGTCATAAGAGCCTATGTAGAGAATATTATCTTTTATAAGAGGAGTTGCATTTGGGATGCAGCCGTTCGTTTTGAATTTCCATATCTCTTTACCTTCGAGCGAAACCGCGTAAACGTAGAAATCATCACATCCGAAGTATATCACATCGTTGTGGACCAGTGGGATTGAAGCGATACTTCCGCCACCGGGCAGGTGTGTCCACAGGATGCTGAACCTCTTGCCTTTTTTCTTCTTGGTCAGATCGGTCATCTCTATGTCAAAATCCTTCTCGAACTGAACGCTCATTTATACTCCCCACCTTTTGATTGATAGTGTATTTCCATTTGATATTCGCTTTTAGCTTTATATGTGTCGCCGTGCATCACCTCTGTTTTCACCTCATAAATATCCTTTTCCTCGTCTTTTGTTTCCTCGACTTTAGGAGGCTTGAACTCGAAAATCGTTTCCTCCTCGTATTCGTATTTGGTCTGGTTTAGTGTTGAGGTTTGGAACCTCCAAAGGAGCTTACCTTCCGTTGTGATGCAATACAGGTGGCAATCAAAGGAACCGAAATAAATTCGATCGTTCTTTATAAGTGGTGGTGTCCATACGGGCCCGCTTGTTTTAAAGCGCCAGATTTCTTTTCCAGTATTCGGATCCAAACAGTAAAGGTTATCGTCAGAAGAACCGAAATACAGTTTATTATCATGCATCATTGCTTCGGTTCCGCCCTCATCGTGTCCTGTCTTGAATCTCCAGATTTCTTTTCGCGTTTTAATGTCAACTGCGTATAGGTGTCTGTCGTTGGCATGAATGTAAACAACGTTGTTATGAACCCTGGGGACTACATTTACGAATCCTCCAGTCCTGAACCTGAACTTCTCTTTACCGTCAGAAATACCCACTCCGTAGACATTCGAATCGTCCGAGCCGAAGTATATAATTCCATCATTCACAGCGAACCTGTTCTGGGAAAATATGTTTCCTGAAGTTTTAAAGCGCCAGATTTCTTTTCCGGTTTCTGGGTCAAGGCAGTAAAAGTTTCCATCTGAAGAACCGACAAAAACCTTGTTTTCAGCGAGTGTGGGCGTCGAAGCGCTCCACCCGCCTGTTCTGAATGCCCATATCATTTTACCCGTCTTGCAATCCAGACAGTATACGTAGAAGTCTTTGGAAGTGAATATAACATTGCCGCCCACAACCAAAGCGCATGATCCGAATATATTGTCTCCCGTCCGGAATCTCCAAATTTCTTTTCCGGTCTTTGCATCTATACAGTAAAAGTTTTGGTCGTAGTTTCCAATGTAAAGCCTTCCTTTCCAGTATGCAGGATAATTATCAATGAAAGGGGAATCCGCTCTGAACTTCCAGATCAACTTCCCCGTCTCAGGGTTTATCGCGTAAAGGTAATTGTCGAGGGAGGCTACGAAAAGTTTGCCCTCGTACATAACAGGAGCCGAGTCTATGCTCCCTCCTCCCTCTTTAATATGCCATATTCTGTACGCCTTCTTCCCCTCAGTTTTTTTGGCGAAGTCACCTAGCTCGAAATCAGAGCCAACGGTTGCCATGAACAAATCGTGTTTTTCGGGATTCATAGTGAAAAATTGATTTAAAATTTAAAAAGTGGTCTTCCATGCTGATTGCCCTTTGCAAATCTTTTATAAAAAAACTGGAGTAATAGTTAATTAGATTGAATGAGCAACGAGATAAGAAGGGATATTCTTGGTAGAGAGGTCATAATAGCAACCAAGCGTTCAAAGAGACCCGGGGCATCGATAAGTAGAAGGGAGGGGGTGAAAAAACCAAAGCATGTGTGTTTTTTCTGTCCAGGGAATGAAAAATTAACACCTCCGAGTCTATTCGTGTACCCGGATGAAAAAAACTGGAAAATCAGGATTTTTCGAAACAAGTTTCCTGTTAAGTTGACATCATCTAGTATCCATAACATTTTGGTGGAAACCCCCAAGCATACCGAGGATTATGACCAAATGAAAGTTGATCAAATTTTCCTTGTTCTCAAAACCCTGAAAAAGCATTCTGGAGACTTAATGAAAAAGAATGGTGTGAAATATGTCATCATATTCAAGAACAGGGGAGAGGGGGGAGGGGAATCCATCCACCACTCTCATTTGCAGATTCTTGCCTCTCCCTTTTTTCCAAAGCTTATCGCAAATGAAATGGAAGATTCTGAACGTTATTTCAAGAAGGAAGGAAAATGCGGTTACTGTTTAATGATCAAAAAAGAAATAGAATCGCGAAAAAGGGTGGTTGATGTTAACAGGAACTGGATATGTTTCGCTCCTTATGTTTCTGTCTGGCCTTTCGAGCTTTCCTTCTTCCCAAAGAGACACTTCTCAGAAATTTCCGAGATGAAAGAAGAGGGAATGAAGGATTTGGCAACAATAATTCACGGTGTTTTTAAGAGTATCAAAAAACTGTTCCCAAAGATTTCGTATAACATGGTTTATCACAACTTCCCTAAATCAGATTTCTCCCATTTCCATATCAGTTTTTACCCAAGACTTGTTACGCACGCAGGCCTTGAGTTTTTCGGCTTGAATGTCAACGAGGTTTCTCCGGAAGATGCTGCAAAACAATTGAGAAAAAGATAATTAGCAAAGAGTGTCCTTAATCTTATTAACCCTTTTGTAATCGTCGTGGTTTCCTATATCCTCCCAGAAATCGCTGAATTTGAACCCGAATATTTTCACTCCCTTCTTGAGCAGATCGGGAATTATGTGGTCTGTGAGATTCACGACTCCTTTCGGTTTTTTTGGGATGTGCTCGAAAATCTCGGGCTCCAGACAGAATATCATGGTTCCAGCAGTATGCTTGAAAACTGGCTTTTCTTTGAATTCGTGAACGGACTTGTCCTTTTTCAGGTTGTAAATCCCCCATTTCGATTTCTCCTCGAATTCGAACAGGGCAGCGGTGAGGATTCCCTTTTTCTTCTTGTGGAACTCCATGAATTTTTTCAGATTCAGTTTAGTGAGGTTGTCCCCACCTATCAGAATGAAGGTTTCTTTCAGTTTGTTCTTTATCGGAACTAAACAGCCTGCTGTTCCCAGGGGTTTTTCCTCCACGGAGTATTCGATCTTCACGCCGAATTTCTTCCCGTTCCCGAAGAATTCTTTTATTTGATCCC
>JABAOF010003716.1_pt1 | contig 34610 bp, 29 predicted proteins | sample 7062171 | NCBI WGS metagenome assembly JABAOF01 (sample SAMN14538628, study PRJNA623070) | marine sediment metagenome | biome: marine biome [ENVO:00000428]; feature: marine pelagic biome [ENVO:01000023]; material: deep marine sediment [ENVO:00002113] | place: India: Gulf of Khambhat ...
CAATCAATGAGGCGACCCTTGGCATCCGCAGGGCGATTACTGAAACGGAACTTGCTGCGCAGCGAACCACGGTCGTTGCCACTCAGAACATGGTGTTCCTTGTAGACACGGTCGCTGAACGAACGATCTCAATCGTTGGGGTTATTATTGGCTTGATTTTTATGTTCATTTCTGCCTTCGGATGGGGGCGTCTAATCTATCAACGTCAAATCCCTTCGGGGGGTCTTCAACAGGTTTTAGCTTTGGGATTGATGATGGTCAGTTTTTTCTTCTCCTTCCTACCCTTCACCGCGTTGATACCTTCAGTAAGGGCGTTCGCGTTATCTCAAGTTGGTAGAGCCTCGGTTGTCGGATATGCTGAAGGGGAGATCGCCGGTGGTCCTCAAATACCGAAAGGATCACCGCGCGTATATGATTATGTCCCGGATCATCTAGTTGTCCCGATCCTCGAGCCAACACCACAGACAGTGACCTTGATAGGGGCAAATTTGATGGCGTTGGGAGAGCCCACGATCACGTACGGAGGTATAGTCCTTGAGGTCGTTAAATCCACAGAAGATGAAATCTCAGTGGCGGTTGGACCCGTGAGTGACAATCCAGGGCTAGCAAATAGCATCACGATAAGTTTCGGTGAGGGGGCCGAGGCCGTACAGTACTCATACCCTGTGTATATGGCAACACCTGCACCAACTCCAGAGGAAACCATACCGTCCCTCGTAATTATCCCGGAAGTCAAACCCGGAGAAGTGATTAGTGCCACACATATTACAGTCCCTGAGGAGGTTCTTGGGTTGCCTGTCCCCGAAGCTCTTGAGCTACTTTCAAGCCAAGGATTTGGCGTTGATGAGATCCTCTATGAATCGAATGAGGAGATCGGGAAGGATCTCGTAACTCGTACAGATCCTCCTACGGGAACCTCATTGCTTAGAACATCCGCTGAGGCTCAACAGCTTAAGTTGATTGTTTCCAGGGGCGCTAACTGCGAAATAGAAAACATAACTGTTGCGCCTGCAGTGCGTTCGGAGACCTACCATCCACCAAAAATAAAAGGTGATCGCGAATTCGGTGGACACGTTTCTATCAATGTATCGGTTTCCTTATATGTGGAAAATAACGCTGTAAAAGCGACGATTTATATGTCAGCCGAAGAGAGATTGAACGATGATTCTACAGCTCAAGGCACATCCGACCCCATTACCCTTTACACTCCAGAACCAGGTTGGGCGATCAGAAGGATCTTAAGCAACACAGAAAGTGTATTGCAAGAATTCAGGGATAAAGATCACGATGTTGATGAATTCCAACGACCTTCGAATGAACCGGTGGAAAAATTCTGGATCGTTGGCGATACATCTGGCGACGATATTGGCTTTGAAGACGGCGATACCGGTGTAACCGTGGATTTCAGAGATATTACGGTCGAAGTGATTCAAGCGGATGATTGCGCGGGAGTTCGGGTGGAAGTGGATTTCAATCAGATCGACATCCATGATATCGACGAAAATGGATGTGCCATCAGATATGACTTCACTGTCGGATACCAAGAGTTATCATGGGAGCCTTCTACCTTTGTTGCTCCTGGGAGCAACCATGTTGGTAGGAGTTTTGAGGTAATCCTTCTTGAGAATGAGAATCTGACCCTTTCTGCCCAGGGATTATATGCCATTAATTGCCAAGGTCCCCCTATTTACGGTGGAAACTTGGGAAATATCCATAGGGAATTTTCTTCCGCGAACGAGTGGGGGGCTGGTATATACACAGAGAGGATGACCATTCCTTTCGACATCACGCTTCACTACAGCATTAATGCCGGCTGGTTGCCTTAGGAGATGTGCACATTCTTTAGACCATCCTATTACTCGAATCCAATACAGATTCACATCATTTGTGCATTGAGGGTACCTAACACTCCTCTGGAGCTTTGGAAAGACACCGGGATCCAATCTAATCAAGTTGTATGACCAGTGGTTCGCGATAAACCACATCTTTCACACAATCTTCGCGAGGAATAAGACGGTATGGATATTGAGCGAACGGACACCGGTCGCTCAGTCCACGGTCTTCATACTGTTAAAACATGTAGGTAATAATGTCAAGTTCAGAAGAAAATCGATTCTCTCTCCCGCATGAAGTAACACGGTACTATGAGGAAGGCCTTGAGGTTGAACGGCTCTCAGGTGCTCTCGGAGAATTAGAACTCCTTCGCACGAAGGAGATCATAAGCCGCTATTTACCAGATTCTCCGGTGAAGATTCTCGATGTCGGTGGGGGACCAGGTGTTTATGCTTGTTGGCTTGCAAGAGAAGGCCACGAGGTTCATCTCATCGATCCCGTACCCATTCATGTAGAACAAGCGAGGCAAGCTTCTGAGGGGCAACCTGAACACCCAATCACCTCGATCAGTCTTGGAGATGCACGCAAACTTAATCACCCCGATGTCAGCGCCGATGTAGTTTTAATGCTTGGGCCTCTCTATCATCTAACGGCTAGGAATGATCGCATCCTGGCGTTGCGTGAAGCGTATCGAGTGCTTAGAAAAAGTGGGTACCTATTTGCGGTGGGAATCTCACGGTTCGCATCTGTACTGGACGGACTGGCGCGCGGCCTTCTGGGCGATCCTGAGTTCATACGCATTGTTCAGCGTGACTTATCGGAGGGTCAACATCGGAATCCGACGAACAAGCTGTCCTATTTCACCACCGCGTTTTTCCACCATCCAGAGGAGCTTGCGGCAGAGATCGTAGAAGCAGGCTTTCAACATGAAAAAACACTGATAATTGAAGGCCCAGTGGCGATTTTAAATGATCTGAACGAACGATGGGAGGATGGAGATCAACGGAGCCAGATCCTAAACGCTTTGCGTTGGATAGAAGATGAGCCCTCTATTCTCGGTATAACAGGTCACATAATGACTATTGCACGAAAATAAGTGCAATTAAGATGACTTCTTATGCCGAAGGACATCAAGATAACAAAGGAGAATAACAATGCGAATAGGTTTACAAATCCCACAATTTCGACCCAGCACTCCTGAAACTATGCGTGATTGGCTCACGGCTACGGTTAAGACGGTCGATCAAGGAGGTTTCGACAGTTTGTGGGTAATGGACCATTTCTTCCAGCTTGGAAGTTGGTTAGGGGAAGCTGAGACCGAAATGATCGAAGGTTACACCACCTTAGGTTTTTTCGCCGCGATCACCCAAAAGGTTAAAATCGGTCTGCTGGTTGGGGGTGTGATCTATCGTCATCCAGCTGTGGTGATCAAAATGGTCTCCACACTGGATGTGCTCTCTGGCGGAAGAGCATACTTTGGGATTGGCGCAGCTTGGTACCAACTTGAGACCGAGAGCCTCGGGATGAGATTCCCGCCCACTAAAGAACGCTTTGAACAGCTAGAGGAAATCCTCCAAATCGCCAAACATATGTGGTCAGGGGATACTTCCCCTTACGAGGGCAAGCATTTCAAGCTGCCCTATCCGGTCAACAACCCACAGCCTCTTTGCAAACCACACCCTCCCATCTTGATCGGTGGAATGGGCCCTAAGAAGACCTTACGTTTTGTCGCAAAATACGGCGATGCGTGCAACCTCTTTGGTCGATCCGAACCGGAAGTGCTCAAGGAGAGGCTGGAAACCCTAAAACAGCATTGCGAGGACCTTGGTCGACCTTACGAAGAGATCGAAAAAACGGTGCTGCAAACCGCAGACTTCGAAGGTGACAGCGTACAAGATGTCATCGCCCACGGCAAGTATCTTCAGGAGCTTGGCTTTGAACACATCATCTTCAATGTCAGAGGGGCATATACTTCGGAGACACTAGAGCTGTTCACCGATGAGATCATCCCGGAATTGAAGGGGCGTTAGAAAAAAACACAAAGACTATTGAAAACCTAGGGGTGAGGTATAAGCCACCCTAACTAGGTGATTGATGAAGTCGCGTTAGCAGACGGGGTTGCCAGTTCGCGATACATTTACTACTTTCGAGATTCTCATTTAAAAGACAAAGATATGTCGGTTGTCTACAGAGCACTCAAGAAAAATCAGTCTGGGGGTTAGCGACTCGTGAAGATTCTTATATTTCCATACCGCGAAATTTGGCGCCAAAGGTCTCTTTCATTCGATTGAGGACTCATTGTATCAGCCAACGAAACCCCATAACAAAAACAAGCCAGAGAGGTACAGTTGGATACCGATTGCCAACCCCAGTAGCAGGAGGCGTATTCGACCTTGCGGGATCACATCGGATAAAGCAAAAAACAACGGAAAGCCGACCAAACTATAACGTGCTAGACCAGCCAATGGTTCGTACTTTGTTCCACCAAGAGCCAATAATAATATTAGACCCGCTTGGTAGAGGCCTAATGCGAGTTTACGATTACGAAATGCCCAGACGACCGCTACCAGTCCAAGACCTAGAGCAAGCAGGTTCGGCCATCCTCGTGCCAACCAAATGGGACCGGTAATCAGATCGCTTGTGTTCACAGCTAGGAGAGTTTGACGACCCCATACGTTATGTAGTAGCTCGCTGTAGGGTGGGTAATCTTGGTCGATACGCCAAGCCAAGAACAATCCAATCCCTAGCACGGGACCTATTGCTGCGAGCAACCAGACAAACCTCTGCTTCGTCTTTTGGAATACCTTGGCTGCAACATAGAGGGTAAGGGGTAATGCAGTGGGGTGAGTCAGACCTGCTGCTAGGCCAAATATGAAAGTCAGGACAGCTTTCCTCTGTTTAATGGCTAAGGCGCATGCGAGGGCTAACGCTACCAATAATGATTGGGGGTAAGCAGCTAGCAGAAAGACAGCCGTCGGGTAGAGCACGAAACAGGTCAAGACGAGAGATCTCTTGCTCTCAAGACCATGCGTCAACGCATAGCGGTCCAGGAGAAAGAAGGCCACTACGGCAGCTAGGTTGCTCACCAACAGAAGACCAACAAGACCATCGCCACCGACAAACCAGCTTGCAACTCGTCCCAGCGTCGGGTAGAGCAGGAAAAAGGCTGATCTTTCGTCGGGACCGTAACCGAGTTGTACAATGCGTAGGTAATGGACCGTGTCCCAACGTATCCAGAGGTCGAGTAATACTGCACGGAGCCCTTGGGTTGCTGGACGAAGGCCATATAGCCATTCACGGCCAACTTCCGATGGAAGCCATCCTAAGGCCCAAATGACAGCACCCCAAAGGGTTAGATACAATCGCAAGATCGCCCAAATGATAAAAGCCCGGAGCCACGAGGCGGCCGTTGAGGACGAACCCAAGCTGTTCAAAAAACGGTCGAGTTTTTCACGAGAGACGATTGCATTCAATCTACTTACTACTTTGAGTAATCCGCCAGGATCTCACATTCTTGATTAATCTAATCAGTCAGAAATCCGCCAGACCTCAGATGTTGTCCGAACCATTACCATGTCTTCCTTGGATCACAACCAACTTGGGATTGTAGTATGGATTTTACGGTCCGAGCAAGAAGAAAGGTTACAGGATGACAAGAATTTGCCAGTGCTTGCTGATGGTACTCGCTTTTGTACTTGCCAATGTAGAATTGATCAGTACCTCAATAAAATCTGAAAGAGGTACGCGATCCATTGGAGACGCCATTCTCCAACCTTACTTCAATCCCCTACCAGTCGGAGACAATGAAATCCAGCGCCTCCTCCATCATGGTCTTCCACCCCTCTGCATCATGCCCGCCTGAACCTATCACAAAGGAATGAACTACGCCAAGCTCATTCAACGCCAAGCTCAAATCTTCAACCTTGGCAAGGAAAGAAGCTTCCTGTTCTCCAGCACTGAGGAAGATACGACCCGGCAGTCGAGCGCCACTGCTGAGGATCTCGAATGGATCATAGGGCGGGCGCGCATAATTCACGTGTAACGCCGGGCTAAGTGCTGCCACAATGTCAATCATTCCAGGGTTACGGAAGGTGATCTCCAACGCCCATACACCACCACGCGAGATACCAGCGATCGCCCTGGTTTCCTGAGTAGGTAATGTTCGGTAGGTCTGTTCAATATTGGGGATTAGACCTTCCAAAAATTCCTCCTCATAAGACCCAGGACCCCCATCGCTACTGGTAAACAGCGGCTCCGGTTGTCGCGGCATGACGATCAGAAACGGCGACCAAGTTTCGGCTTCAACTCTTTCATCAACCAATTCGATAACCCCTAACTCAATCCAATGTGATTCGTCATATGGAAATCCATGCAGGAGATAGAGGACCGGGTATCTTCTCTCTTCTAAAGAGTAACAAGGTGGCAGGTAAATGAGATATGGTATCTGTTCTGGCAAGACATAACCCAGGTAGCTTTCAGTTCTTACGGTCCCCATTGTTTCCGGACATCCTGGAATAGGCGTTAGCGTTCTTGTTGGTGAAGGTGTGTTTGAAGCCGTTGCTGTAGAGGTGATAGGACGGATAGTTGCCGTGGAGGATAACAAAATACGGCTCCGGGTTACCGTCGCCGATGGAACGCCGGTCGAGCAGGTCACTAGACCCAAAGTGATTGTCGCCAAGAGCAGGGTCAGTAAACAATTTCTAGTCTTCACAAATCCTCTCAGCCTCCATGTAAAATAATCGATAAGGGTCAAGAAACATCCCTTAACCACCCCTCTCCAACGATTCACTATGACGAGATCCCCCAAACCTTGAGCAACTCCCCCCAGCGCACTATGATACCCCACTTCCACTGGATGAAGAGATGTAGCTTCTTCATCATTCCGTTTATGGCGACCACTCCGATGTTAAAAACGGTTTCAATCCTGCCATGGCATCCCAATAGGTAGCGACGATTGGCTCACCTCCCATACATAGACTTTCTGTAAAGACAATATTGAACAAATCCTATGGCGAAGCTCCGCTCGATAACCCTATGGCAATCTCAACACACCCACAATCCAAGCTAAAGGGTCCAAAATGACAAAAAATCCCATACCTGTTAAGCTCATTCTGAGGAGCGCTTCGGTGGAGTTTATCCCAAACTGCGCCGAGGGGCTCATCATGAACTCTACGACGAAGAAACTGTTGTCTGGAAAAGTAGCTCCGGCAATAAGGAACATGAGTTCCTTCGCTTCACGGCTTCAGTCCTGAGTAGAGGTGACGGGACTCGATCAGGATGACATTCGGGATGGCAACAATCTTCGACTGCCTGGCTGCTGGTTTAATTCGGTGAGCTCAGAGCGGAGAGGACAGGGCTCAAATGCCCATGCATCAGATTCGCACCGACGTATCCTCCAAGTTCCTCCCCAAGCATACTCGCACACGAATCTCGCCAAATCGGACAGGACCGGGTTATAATCGCGGCCATGAAGTATCACATCTGGACAACCGGTTGTCAGATGAACGTTGCCGATTCACAACGCGTCGCTTGTGCGCTGGAGAAGTTGGGGTATCTTCCCACCCCTCGTGCAGAAGATGCAGATGTCATCGTGCTCAACACATGCGTTGTTCGTCAAAGCGCTGAGGATAAGGCCTACGGGAGATTGAATTCCCTGCGTCCATTGAAACAACGTCGACCAGAGGTGGTGATCAACCTTATGGGATGCCTTGTTGGGGTTAAAGGCAACGCCAAGCTTGAAACAACCTTCCCGCATGTTGATATCTTCTCACCGCCCTCCGACCCCGGTCCGCTCATCGAGCATCTGGCTCGATTGGACGGGCGGGATCTCGAATCTGTGCAATCAGAAATCCGACACGCCATCATGGACGGAAACTTAATCCTCCCGCAAGACGAGCAGGGTCTTGTTTCGGCCTACGTACCCGTGGTAGAGGGTTGCTCTCACGCATGCAGCTTTTGTATCATCCCACTCCGACGCGGTATCGAGCGCAGTCGCCAACCAGAGGAGATCATCGCCGAGGTCCGCAGTCTGGCCCAACAAGGCGTAGCGGAAGTCACTTTACTGGGTCAAATTGTGGATCGGTACGGCAAGGACTTAGACAACGAAGCCTCACTAGCCACCCTCCTACGGAGGATCCACGAAATCGATGGAATCGATCGCATTCGCTTCTTGACCTCTCACCCTAACTGGATGACCGATGAACTGCTCGACTCGGTAGCTGAGTTGCCCAAGGTATGTGAACACATCGAAGTACCACTCCAAGCTGGAGACAACGATGTTCTCCGAAAGATGAAGCGTGGTTACACCATTGAGGAGTATCGACATTTGGTCCATCGCATCCGCCAACGCTTGCCGGGAGTCTCCTTAGCCACTGATGTCATCGTCGGCTTTCCTGGAGAAACTGTCGAACAGTTTCAACGGACTTATCAAGTCTTGGAGGAAGTACGGTTTGATGTCGTCCACATCGCTCGCTACTCGCCACGCCCAGGTACCGTCGCCGCCCGGCGAATGAAAGATGATGTGCCGGAAGATGAGAAACTACGCCGCTTTAGGACTCTGGAAACACTACAGGCAAAAATTGCAGGTGAGATCAACGCACATTTCCAAGGACGCACCGTCGAGGTCCTGGTCGAGGAAAATCATCGAGGTCGTTGGAAAGGTCGTACGAGAACCAACAAACTGGTCTTCTTCAAGAAGGATGGCGATCTGCGCGGTAAGATCGTGGCAGTTCACATCGAGTGGGCGGGGCCGTGGAGTATGCGCGGTGAGCATGCGGAGACCTCAATGATGAAATCTGAATCCCCCATCGCGGTAACCATCTAAACCCCATTCCCTGATCATTAATCCCCGATATTCAGGTACAAACGTGATCCGTTAGAGTAAGCGTCTGGTATGTATTCCTTGAAATAATCCTTCTATTTGCTATGGTAGGCCTTACGACATACCCTTCCCTGTTTGGAACAACGATGTACAATATGGCGTCATTAATCATGGACAACACACCCGCAATGAAGAGGCCAAAAATACTTAGATGGCATTACTCAATCCGAGGATATGATAGAACCAAGGTGTATAGGACCTGCCTATATGTCTTTTCAGGTCTTCACCTTTCGACGCTTCAGTCACTCCACTTGACCGGAATTCAAGCTCGCTGTAGCATCCTGGGAGCACCCCCTTAGGCACAGGTTGGCCAGTCTTCGTCCGAAAATCTGCGCCATAGAGGATGCAAGGAGGTCTAAAAAAATGACTCGCAATTTCAGGTACGGCTTAAACTTCATTATCCTCCTACTATTTACTGGCATGACTTTGACAGCATGCAACTTCCCAGGTCGGCAACCCACCCCGGATACCTTCGCAACATCTGCTGCCTTGACGGTTGCTGCACGTCTGACGGAAGCCTCTCAAGATACTCCCCTCCCGGCACCCCCAACTCCTACCACACCACCTCCAACTCAACCAGCGACAGCAACGCCGACTGAGAGTGGACCAACCCTCACCCCGACACTCACCTCTACCGTCACCCAAACCGAGGTACCCTGCGATCGAGCAGGTTGGGTTAAGGACGTCACCATTCCTGATGGCACAGAGTTAATACCTGGCGAGGAGTTCACCAAGGTTTGGCAATTGAGGAACACAGGCTCGTGCACATGGAATTCAGCATACTCACTGGTATTTGATTCCGGCGATTCCATGGGTGGTCCAGCTTCAAAATCGTTAACCGCAGGCACTGTGGCACCTGGACAGGTTGTCGACATCTCTGTAGATCTAACCGCTCCGAGCTCTCCTGGTGAGTACAGGGGGAATTGGAAGATTCGAAACCCGACCGGTGTGGTCTTCGGTTTAGGCGCGTCGGGCAATGTCGCCTTTTACGTGGAGATCGTCGTCGCGCCGGAAACCACAAGTGTCGAACTCAACCAAATCGACGGAGAAAGCGGATCGGTACGATCGAACGGGACAGTACTGGCCGCTAAGAATGTAGGTGACACCTCGGGAGATTTATCGTCGCAAGCCTTTTTGAGCTTCGATATTTCTGCGATCCCCGCTGATGCGACGATCACCGAGGTGAAGACCGATTTTAATTCCTTCGACCAGCTTGGCGATCCTTTTGGAGACCTGGGCTGCCTGGATTTAATTAAACACACCTACGGCGCCTTGGATGCGGGTGACTACTTCTCTGGTACACCCTCCAGCCGACTGATCCGCTGGTGCAGCACAGGTGCTCTTTCATCCCTCACAATCGATGACGACATGGTAACTGCGTTACAGAGCAGGATCGGCACAAACCGCTTTCAATTAAGACTTCAATTCCAAACCGACGTAACGATCGACGCCGAGGCCGATATGGTTCGTTTTGGTCTCCCGGGTCAACCGCTGAAGTTAATCGTAACCTACTACACCCCATAAAGCAGGCGAAATAGCACGTACTTCATTCCTTTCTCCCCGCGAGCCTCACGCTCGCGGGGAGATCTCACGACCACACTTTGATGATGGCTTACCATAACTTCCGACCGGTAATTCACGAGAACGCGGTACAATCGTCCCGATTCACTTGGCAAGGAGTCGTGATGAGAATCAGGCTCTTGGGTACAATGGTTGCACTTTGGGCCGCTGCTTTAAGCGCGGGGTGCAACTTTCCAACCCGATCGACACCATCCCTCCCAGGACCTGCGACCATGGTGGTTAGAACCGTCGAGGTTATACTTACCCAGGCTGCCTCGGACACGCAACTCCCTCCACCTCAGCAATCAACTCAAAGCTCGACCTCCTTAATAGTCGAACCCTCAAGCACAGGAGGACCACTCGGTTGTGTGGACTTGGCAACTTTCGTTGCGGATGTCACTTTTCCAGATGGGTCAATGTTGGCTCCGAGCGAAGTTTTTCTCAAGATTTGGGCCTTGCAGAATACTGGCACCTGTACCTGGACCCAGTCCTACGCAATAGTATTTTTTGGCGGAGAGAGGATGGAGGCATCTTCCGTGATTGCCCTCGCGACCATCGTTCCACCCGGTGATAAAGTGAACCTTGCCGTCGATATGATCGCTCCCATTTTACCTGGTACCTATCAAGGCTTTTGGAGGCTGCGTAACTCCGAAGGTGTCCTCTTTGGGATCGGCCCGGATGGTGATCAATCCTTCTGGGTGAAAATCGTTGTCCCCGCTCAGCCCACAATCACCACGACACGAACTTCAACGCCCACCCTCACCCCCTCTAGCACCCCAACGCAAACCCTAACCCTTACCCCTACGGGTACAACAACACCGACCCCAACGCAAACCCCAACACCGACAGAAACAGGCACCCCTACCTACACACCATCTAGTCCTTGACAATTAACCTGACAAATCCCCGCTGAAGTGAGTGGGTGATAGCGCATCCATCAAACGCGTGATAGAGTTATGCCATGACCATTCCTGTTCTTGTTGTGGATGCCGCGGAACATTTCGGGATTCTAATCCAGCAAACGCTTGAAGAAACCGGCTATTATCAGGTCACCTTGGCTACAAGTGGTTCCGAAGCGATCGAGATCGCCCAAAGCAGCGAGATCCGCTTAGCGATCGTCGACTTCGATTTGCCCGATATCAACGGACCCGATACCATTCATCAATTACGTGCGGTCGTAAGCGATCTCGCCGTGATCGCTGTCCCTGTGAGTTCCGATCCCGATGATCCGGAATTAGGTGAGCTAAAAGTCGATGGAGTACTGACCAAGCCCTTTTACTTGCCAGATCTCCCTAGGATCGTAGCTACCGCCCTCGACCTTCCGCCCGATGCACCCATAACCCTCGGACCAAGCCTCACCACCCCATCGGGTGAGCCAATACCACCATGGCTAGAAGATCCCGATCAGGCTGGCCAGTACCTCACCCAACTCTTTCTCGATATTCAGGCGCTCGCAGCACTGTTAACGCGTGGACAGCGTTTGTGGGCCTACGCAGGTGATTTGGACCAAACCCATGCGGAGGGCATTGCATCCCTGATCGTAGAGCATTGGACAAGAAAAGGAGCTCGAGGAGCCGTAGCAAGGTTCATCAGCTTACCAGGCACGGACAGGGAGTTCATGTTTTATACCACCCATGTCTGCGGAGATCTCATCCTTTCCCTGATCTTTGTCCCGGATACACCATTCCGTGTTGTTCGGCATCAAGGGGAACGCATGGCAAAAACCCTGTCCCAAGTTAATCCAGCCGAAGACAATCCATCAGCTTCAGAGAGCACCAAACCTGAGGGTAATCCCTCCCTTGATCGCTCCATCGAAAACCCCGGCCAATCAACGAATCAAATACCGGTTACATCACTGGAGGCACCTGAACTCCTACCTGATACTGAAGAAGGTGTGGCCTCAGAGAAGGCATCAGAGGAACCGGCCCTCGATTACAACTCAGTGGTCGATCAAACCTCTTTCACAGACGAAACAGCATCGAATCGATCCCAAGTTGTTTCCACCCAGTCTTCTAATGACGGGCTCGATTCAGAGTTGAACGGCAATATCTGGGAAGAAGATCTCTCAGCCGAACCGCATGTCAAACCAACGAATGTCGAACATACCATGGTTTTGACGGCAGTTCTGGTACCGCGTTCTCCAAATCACCAACTGAGTGAGCCTCTCGCTGAATACCTGAGAAGCTCACTGGTTGATTTAGGTCGTGTATTGAATTGGGAGTTCAACGATATTGACATTCAGCCCGAGTACTTATGTTTCACTTATAAATTACCAGCAAAGATTCCCCCTGCAGGGGCTTTAGAACAATTGCGACAAGAACTCTCGAGTCGAGTATTAAAATCATTTCCCGATCTGTCGCAGGACCTCCCCGAGGGACGTTTCTGGGCACACAACTACCTCCTCACCACCGGTGGTGCTCCCTCTCAAGTGCGGATCCAAACCTTCATTCAGAACACACGCCGTTCTAAAGACTAGGCATCTTGAGGGGCGACAATCCATAGATAATGGTGTTCTAAAAGACAGGGAAAGAAGTGGGGATTTGTATTGAGGGTGGCCTTCAACGCAAACCCTGCTTTCACGCCTATGATATGTCACACAAACAACTTGAAGATGCATCCGTCCTGAGTTATCTCTCCCTGCTCGGACCTCAGGGTGCTACAATTTACTTACACTACAAACGTGGGAGTTGATACGATGCCACCTCAAGCGCGTCTCTTCTTGGTCGACGGTCATGCCTTAGCCTATCGCACGTACTTCGCGTTAACCCGCGTCGGCGATAGTTCACGATTCATGACAAGCTCTGGAGAGCCCACAGCCGGCACCTATGGCTTCACATCGGTTTTACTACGGCTCATCGAGCAAGAAGCACCGGAGTATCTCGCCGTCTCTTTCGACACCGGACCCACATTCCGGGATAACATCTACGGTGAATACAAAGCAACACGGGATAAAATGCCCGATGATCTGAGGGTACAGATCGATCGAATTCGACAGGTGGTCGCTGCATTTGGCATTCCCATCCTCGAAGCCGAAGGGTTCGAAGCCGATGATGTCCTTGGTACCGTCGCACGCCAGGCTGCTTCCCAAGGAGTGAGCGTAGTCATCCTTACCGGAGATCGCGATCTCCTCCAACTCGCTGAAGAGAATATCGCCATACGGTTGACAGGTCAGAAATTGTCGGAGGCTTCAGATCATGGCCCTCAGGAGGTCTTAGAACAGTTCGGCATCGAACCCTCTCAACTTGTTGATTACAAAGCTTTAGTCGGTGACACCAGCGATAATATCCCCGGCGTACGTGGGATAGGTAAGGTAACTGCGACGAAATTACTCCAAGATTATCAAACTTTGGATGACGTTTACGACCACCTTGAGGAAATCCCATCCCGCTTCAAGGACAAACTTGAGGCCGGACGAGAAAATGCGTATCTAAGCCAGAAATTAGGGAGGATCGTGATCGATGTTCCGATCGATTTCGATCTTGAAGCATGTCGAGCTCACGAATATGACCGCGATCAAATAGCAGACCTTTTTCGCGAGCTTGAGTTCCGTACACTGCTTACCAGGATGTCACAGATGGACGAGACCATAAAGGGTCAGCAATTGAACCTTTTTGTCGGTAGCCAAAGAGCCTCCACAATCGATCTTGGCGATGTCCAAATTATCGACACTCCTGAGGGTCTTGAGCGACTCTCCCGTCAGCTTGAAAATGCTGAGCGAATCGCATTCGACGTGGAAACAACCAGCACAAACGCCATGCGCGCTGACTTGGTGGGCATCTCCCTGGCGATAAAAACCGGGAAGGGTTTCTACATTCCCATTGGTCATCAACCTGAACTGGCAGATGGGCCACAGGTTGATGTTGAAGTGGCGATTGAAGCTCTGCGCAGACCACTCTCGGATCCAGAAGTACCAAAAGTTGGTCATAACCTCAAATACGACTACATCGTGCTCGCTCGAAACGGTTTGTGTCCTGCACCGTTATCCTTTGACAGTATGATCGCTGAATGGCTTTGCGATCCAAGCTCGCGCAACCTTGGTCTAAAAAACCTAGCTTGGGTTCGATTGGGGCTCGAGATGACAGAGATCACGGAACTCATCGGTCGGGGTCGAGATCAACGATCCATGGCCGAGATTCCCATATCGGAGGTCGCGCCTTATGCCGTTGCGGATGCCGAAACCTGCCTACGCCTGATGCCGGAATTACAGCAGGAGATGGAAGAGAAGGGGCAGTGGCAGTTATTCCAAGATTTAGAAATGCCCCTGGTCTCCATCCTGGCCGATATGGAACTATCCGGTGTCCGATTAGATACTGACTTCTTGGAAGGCTTCTCTGCGAGCCTCGCATCTCGACTGACTGAGATCGAGGAGGAGATTTACAATCAAGTCGGTCACCCGTTTAACATTAATTCCACCCAACAGTTGTCCAAGGTTCTGTTCGAGGAATTGGGTCTCACCCCTCCAGATCGGACACGCCGTACGGCGTCGGGTTATTACTCCACCGCTGCATCGGTACTCGAAGAATTACGTCAATCTCACTCAATTGTCGAACTCATTCTACAACAACGTGAGATTTCAAAGATAAGGTCAACATATGCTGAAGCCCTTCCTCAAGAAGTAAATCCTTACACAGGTAGAGTCCACACATCCTACAATCAAACTGGTTCAGTGACCGGGCGTCTGGCTTCCTCCGACCCTAATCTACAGAACATTCCCATCCGCACCGATTTGGGGAGAGAGATAAGGAAAGCCTTCATCTCAGAACCGGATCATGTGTTGCTGAGTGTTGACTATTCGCAAATCGAGTTGCGTATCGTCGCTCATATGGGGGAAGATGAGGCCATGATCCGATCCTTTCTCGATGATCAAGACATCCATGCCGCTACCGCCGTAGCTGTTTTTAATGTCGATCCTAAGAAAGTCACGCCGGAGATGCGTCGTCGAGCCAAGGCCGTCAACTTCGGTTTGATCTACGGTATGAGCCCCTATGGTCTTACTAGGACCACGGATTTGACGCTGGCGGAGGCAGAGGATTTCGTTGAAACATACTTCGAGCGTTTTCCTGGTGTTCAGAAGTACTTAGAAAACACTCGTCTCCAAGCCGAGGAAAATGGGTATGTCACCACACTCCTCGGACGACGTCGCTATTTTCCACAGCTTCTGACTAGCGCCACGGTCTCAGAAACCGCCCGTGCCCGTGCAGTGCGGGAAGCGATCAACGCCCCGATCCAAGGCACGGCTGCAGACATCATCAAAATCGCCATGCTCCGTCTACCTGATGAGCTCAAATCGGCCAATCTTCGTGCCCAGATGTTACTACAAGTGCATGATGAGTTAGTCTTCGAGTGTCCTGAGGTGGAACTTGAGCCCACAACTGAACTGGTTAAACAGGTTATGGACAACGCGTTTGAATTATGCATCCCTCTCAAAACCGATGCCAAGGCAGGCAGGAATTGGGCCGAAATGAGGCCCTTGTATTGAGTGTCCGGTGAACTCCATAGGCCTACTGGACTAGGTGAAACTTCCCACAGGCTTTTTTGAGGCAGTGCCACTCAACCTGTGCTATACTCGCCTCGAAAGCGCCCAGACTGCCGAAAGAGATACATATGGCCAGACGTGAAGAACTATTTGATGAATCAATGCGGCTGGGACATTCCGCAGCCTGGGATCTACAGTGGGATAAGGCGATAGGCTTTTACCGCAAAGCCCTGGCCGAATCTCCCGACAACGCCAGTGCGCTAACGAGCCTGGGTCTTGCTCTGTTCGAAACTGAGCAATTCAAAGAGGCTTTAGCCGTCTACCACAAGGCGTCCAAAGTTAACCCGATTGACCCGATCCCAATAGAGAAATGCGCTGAAATTTTCGAGCGATTGGGTCAAATCGATGACGCCGTCAACCAACGTCAATCGGTCGCGCAAATCTACCTGCAACGAAAGGACGCGCAAAAAGCGATCGAGAATTGGACCCACATCGCTCGTTTGAAACCTGAGTTTCTCCCAGCCCGTTCCCGCCTCGCCCTGACCTACGAACGTACCGGACGCATTCGCCAGGCGGTTCACGAATACTTGGCGGTGGCCTCCATTCTTCAACGTGGCGGCAAGGCCGACCGTGCAGCTGAAGCTATCCAACGTGCAATCCGCCTCTCCCCTGGTGATCCCGAGGCTACTAAAGCTATGCGTACTCTCCAAAAAGGACAGGAGCTACCGTCCCCGGCCCAACCCCGGGGGGCAACGGCTCCTCTCAGCATGGCGAAGGTGCGGGAATACCTGAAGCCGGAAAGGGAAGTCATTGATGAAGCTGAAGGGGAGATGGCCGATCCTGAGGAGGCCGCCCAGCGCCAGGCACTCACCATACTCGCAGGCTTGCTGTTCGACGAACCCAAAGAGGAAGGCAAAGAGGAGAAACGAAAGCCCCGGATGGCTGCTTTAACGGGGCGGCTTGGAGGAAAGCAAGCTGCTGTCGGACAGCCGCAGATGTACCGCTATCTCGGACAGGCGATCGATCTACAAACTCGGGGACATGACGAGCAAGCCGCAAAGGAATACCAACGAGCCATCTCAACTGGATTGGATCATCCCGCTGCTCATTACAACCTGGGGCTGCTGTTGAAGAATGTCGAGGACTACGATGGCGCACGAAAACACCTCATGGCCGCCCTGGGTCACCCGGAATTTGATCTAGGAGCCAACCTGGCATTGGGGCGATTGGCACACAATCAAAACGACTTGTCTGAAGCCGCTCGTTATCTTCTTCAGGCGTTGAAATTGGCTGATAGTCGATCCGTTGACAAAAGTCAATTCAGTCAGTTGAACCAATTCTATGACGCGATCCAGGCTTCGATGGCAGGAGGCGATGAGAAGGATTTAGCAAATATCGTCGAAAACACACTTCGTTTCCTTAGCGGTCCTGATTGGCTCCAACGATTACGCGAAGCCCGACGTGAACTCGAGAGTCAACGACCGGGTCCCGAAGTGGTACCGATCGTGGATTTGATACGCGAGGGAGAGGCCACTGATCGCGTGCTCAAAGCCATGGGGCAAATTGAGGACTTGATCGCCAAGGAGCAATACCGAGCCGCGATGGAAGAAGCCATGCTGGCACTTGATTACGCACCTACCTATCTCGATCTTCACACACGAATGGCTGAGATTCTATTCAAGAACGAGCAGATCGAAGCTGGTCTCGGAAAACTCTCTACCATCGCTGAAGCCCACCAAGTACGGGGGGAAATCCCTCAAGCTGCTCAAACCTTAGCCAAGATACTGGAGGTCGCGCCGATCAACATCCCTGCTCGCATCCGTTTGATAGAGCTACTGGCTCAACAGGTACGCAATACGGAAGCCCTCGACCAATATTTGGAACTGGCCGATATATATCGCCAGATGGCGGAGATTGATACTGCTCGCAAAGCTTTGGCTAATGCCCTCCTCCTGGCTCAAGACGCCTCAGTTGGGCGAGAATACTCGATCAAGATCCTGCGACAGATGGGAGATATTGACCTCTCCCGACTTGATTGGCGACGGGCATTACGGGTCTACGAACAGATTAGAACCATCAATCCTGGTGACGAAGAAGCCCGAAGCCATGTCATCGATCTCAACCTGCGTCTAGGACAGGAAGACCCAGCCGCTCAAGAGCTCGATAGCTACCTCGGGCACCTGGTAGAGACAGATCGTAGCCATGAGGCGCTTAATCTACTTGAAGAACTCGCACGCGAGCATCCAGGCAAGCAAGCCCTTCATGCTCGATTGGCGGAAGCCTATCGAGCCGCGGGTAGGACCGCAGACGCGATCGCACAATATGACGCCTTGGGTGAGATTCAACTCGACGCAGGACAGACAAGGGAAGCGATTGCCACCATCAAGACGATTATTAAACTTGATCCACCTGACATCGAGGGCTATCGTGAACTATTGCAGAACCTCGAAGGTGAGGGATGATAAAAACGCTGGTCAATAACGAGCAACGACCGTGACCGACCTCTTCAATGAGTTAGCCTTCTATTTCCAACGCCTCAATTGGCTGAGCATCGTAGACCTGCTTCTCGTAACGGCTATCGCCTTCTTCATTTTACGACTGGTTCAGGGCACCCAAGCAATTGTGTTGCTACGGGGCATGATCCTTTTCATCATCGTCACTACGCTGCTCACCGTTTTGCAGGGTCTACCGGCGTTCTCGTGGCTGCTAACGACCACCCTGCCAGCACTCCTGGTTGCGATCCCGGTCATCTTCGCCCCTGAAATACGGCGTGCCCTCGAACGCCTCGGAAGAGCCGGAAGCTTATTCTCTCTCAGCGCGGGACCTAACCACACGGAGCGCTTAATCGACATCCTTTGTGGTACTGTGCAGCGCCTGGCCGAACGCCGCTACGGGGCATTAATCGTCGTCGAACGCGAAGTTCAATTGGATGAGTACATCGAAACCGGCATTAAACTTGATGCGCAACTTACACCGGAGCTTCTCATGCAAATCTTCTTTATCAATACCCCGTTGCATGACGGGGCAGTAATTTTGCGGGAAGACCGCATCACTGCTGCCGCATGTATCCTACCACTCTCGGCCAGCGGTACGCTTTCGAGGTCTCCGGAGCGCATGATGGGTCTACGACACCGCGCAGGATTAGGTATAAGCGAAGTCAGTGACTCGGTAGCTATTGTTGTATCCGAAGAAACAGGTGAGATTTCTATCGCCCACAACGGACGCATCATTCGCCGCCTCGATCAAGGTCGTATGCGTAATATCCTGACCGCCATGCTTCCCCGCCGAACCGTACGAGGGTTGCCCGCCTGGTTTGATCGAATTCCTTTTGAGAGAATTCGCCTCCGCAGACAAGCTCCTGGAGACTGAGAGGTATTGATTATGCTTCGCTGGCTTCGGGAAAACCTGGGGACGCTCCTGCTTTCCTTTCTCCTGGCGATAACAGTCTGGGTCGCCGCTGTAAGCCAATCGGACCCGATACTCGAACAGGATTTCCCCCAACCCATCGAAATCAGCTACCTCGGTCTGGCTGAAGAGATGTTGCTCCTCGGCCAACCTCCTGAGACCGCTTCAGTCACCCTTCGGGCTCCTGAATCTGTATGGCGGGAACTCGCCGTTGAAGACATCCACATTGTGGCCGATCTGAGCGAACTTGAGGCTGGCTCCTATCGACTCGCTCTCTCCCCTCGTTTGGATATCAAACCCGCCCGAGTAACAGGGGTCGATCCCGCTTTTGTTACGCTTACACTAGAGCCATCCGCATCCAAGATGGTTAACGTTCACATCATAACCTTCGATCAGCCCGCGCTCGGTTTTCAAGCCGAGGAGCCGATCGCTGAACCGAACCAAGTGAACGTCGTAGGACCTGCCTCGATCGTTGAACAAGTTCATGAGTTACGTGCTGAGATTAGTCTTACTAACCAGCGCGAGAGCATCGATCAACAAGTGCCTCTCATTCCACTCGATAATGACGGGAATGAAGTGCAGGGCGTGCAGATCGCACTTGAACAGGTGCGAGTAATAGTTCAAATCAAACTCGGTGACTTTTATCGCCTCGTATCCGTGATTCCAATCATTGAAGGTCGTGATGCGTTAGAAGAGCTTGGTCATTATCGGGTGACCAACATCACTTACACACCCCGTGAAGTTATCGTCTCCTCCTCCGACAGAGAGGCGCTCGATGCCCTCCCCGTGTTCGTCGAGACAACCCCTCTCGATATTTCCGATCAGACAGAAAATGTCGAGCGGCGCCTTCCATTAAACCTGCCGGTTGGTGTGTATCCTGTCGGTGAACAAAGCGTTCTTGTTCGGGTGACAATCGAACCGGTCTTTAAATCGATCACGGTCACTCGGGAGATCGAAATTCAGGGATTGGGTCCAGAGTTGTACGCCATAACTTCGCCCAATACGGTCGACATCATCCTCACTGGACCTGCTGCGACACTGGACGCCCTTCAGCTAGAGGACGTTCGTGTCGTAGTGGATTTACGAGACTATGAAGTTGGCAATCATCAAATTGACCCTCAGGTTCTCGTCTTGCCCACTGATTTAATCCTTGAAACACCTATACCTTCCATCATCGATGTCGAGATCACCTCCTCACCACCCGCTACACCTACACCGACACCTTGATCACGAAACCCCATGACGAAGCCAGTTGTTGCATTAGTAGGACGCCCTAATGTCGGTAAGTCGACCCTCTTCAACCGACTAGCCGGCGAGCGTCTGGCAGTGGTCGACGAAATCCCAGGTACGACTCGTGATCGACTGGTCGCCGAGGCTGAGTGGCGAGGATTTATCTTTGACATCGTTGACANNTGACCCGACCGACCTTCTCCGTTGGGAACCGCTTTCGCTCGACTCAGCTGATTACATCCCTCAAATTCGCGCCCAAGCCCAAATGGCGGCACGCGACGCGGATGCAGTTTTTTTTATGGTTGATGTTGAAAGTGGTGTCACCTCGGCCGATCACGAGGTGGCCAAGATCCTGCGCAAGGTGCAGCACACGCGTGAAGGCAGACTTTGGCCGCCCGTATTATTGGTCGTCAATCGTTGTGAAAACGAGGAGCGCCGAGTCCAAGCCACAGAATTTTACGAACTCGGTATGGGCGATCCTATCCCGATCTCAGCCTTACACGGCACCGGAACGGGCGACATGCTCGATCAGTTGATCGAGGCGTTGGACCTCGAAGATCGTGTTGAGGAAGAACCTGATCCGTCGGTCAAGATCGCCATCATCGGACGGCCAAATGTCGGAAAATCGAGCCTTCTCAATCGTTTACTCGGCGAGGATCGGGTGATTGTCTCTCCAATTCCTGGCACCACACGCGATGCGATCGACACGCATTTGACCTACTACGGAAAGCCGATCACCCTAATTGATACTGCCGGGATCCGTCGACGCGGACGGATCAAGCCGGGTGTAGAAAGGTATTCCGTCATTCGAGCATTGAAGGCCATGGATCGTGCCGATGTGGTCCTGCTCATGATCGACGCAACAGAAGGAGTGACCGCCCAAGACACGCATATCGGTGGCATGGCGATTGACAAGATGAAGAGTATCGTCGTCGTCGTCAACAAATGGGACGCCTTAGCTAAAGACACCCACACCATGCCCACCTTCACGGAGCATGTTCGTGATCAGCTGAATTTCCTCGATTATGTACCCGTCCTCTTCATCTCTGCGTTGACTGGCCAGCGTATCGGTCAGGTCCTGCCTACAGCGTTACGGGTTCAAGAAGAACGCTTACGGCGTATCCCTACCGGCGAATTGAACCGACTGGTGCAGCAGGCTCTGAGCAGCCATGCACCTCCAACAAAAGGTGGCAAACGGTTGAGGATCGTATATGTAAGCCAAGTACGCAGCGACCCTCCGACATTCCTCTTCCACGTCAACGATCCGGACCTGGTTCACTTCAGCTACGAGCGTTATCTTGAGAATCAAATCAGACGGCACTATAGCTTCATGGGGACACCATTGCGTTTCTCGTTCCGCCGCCGCTCATCGGCTTGAAATCTCTACCATCAATCGGATCCCCCAAAATCTGGAACCGCTAACCATTGGACGCGATTTTTTCCGCACTCTGGTGGGCGACAACCGTCATACACTCTCCTTCGTACTCACCTGTCACCACACCTTTAGCCTGCTCATCAGCACACCCTAACGGGTGCGATTGGGAAAAATTCACATTTGCCTCTCTCTTCAGCTCTAGGTTTAAACCTGTGGCGATCACCAAAGATCGTGTCAACACGGGTAAGATTCGGGTTTGTATCCCCGCATAGGTCCCATCTCCCAAGTCGATTCAAGCCTTCGCATGATATAATTTTCCCGACATGTCCGATGCTCCCACAATCGAACCCGCGCCCCCGGAGTGGGGCGTCTCTTCATCACCCAGCCTGGGTCGTCGAATGTTGCGTGTCTTGGGAGAGCTTCTCCAAACTGCGCTAATTGCTTTCCTCCTATTCATCGTGGTCAACCTCATAACAGCTCGCATTCGCGTCGAAGGCATAAGCATGGAACCCAGTCTCCATGACGGCGAGTTTGTTGTTGTGAACCGAGTAGCTTACCGCTGGCAAGAACCAGATCGCGGTGATGTTGTCGTTTTCCACTTCCCCTCAGATCCCAGACGCCGCTTTATAAAACGCGTGATCGGACTGCCAGGTGAAACCGTAACGATCCGTGACGGACTGGTGCTCATCAATGGTTCAGTATTAGAGGAACCATACCTTGACGAAGAACCTCGATACCATGGTGAGTGGAGAATCGCACCGAATGAGGTCTTTGTCCTTGGCGATAATCGGAATAACTCCTCCGACTCACAAAATTGGGGACCTTTGGACATTACTGAAATCATCGGAAAAGCGATGCTCGTCTATTGGCCTATGGATATGATCGGTTTGATCCCCCATTATGACTTGGTCATTGCTGCAGAGCAGTGAAATTATCATTCACCTAAGGATGATCCATTGTGTTAGAATGAACACGAAAGCCTTATATCTATCCCCGAGGCTGTAAATGTCCCTAGTGCTTCATAACCGGATGCTTCTAGCCTTCAATGGTCAGTAACTCCTCTGTATAACAACTCAGAAGCCGAAGGGACGGCCTGGTCGGGTAATGATAGTGGTTGGAGAAACGTCTGCACGCTGGCGAAGACATTTAAGGACAACACAACAGCAGGGGAATAGCGCATGGCACGGGACCCCAAACACATATGCTCTGAATGCAAGGTTGGAACACTCCAAGTAGGTTACGCATTCTTCTTTACTCTTCAAGGTGGTCAACCGATCTGTATCCCCGACTTCCCAGCCTGGGTATGTGATGTGTGTGGCCGTCGAGAGTACGATTCCGACGCCGTAGCCGATCTTCTGGCGATACTTGAAATGACGCCTGGATCACGACGAAAATTGAGCCGTCCTCGAACGATCACCGATCAAGATCATTCATCACCCTCTGTTGATCCCCAACGACGGGCCTAGCTACTGGAAGCTTATAGGGAAACACACGAGATAATTGCATGATCGTGTAAGTGTGGCAAAAGAAGGGTCAGCGGTATTTACTTGATCTGTCGGCTGCGGAATAAAACTAAAGTGAACCCAAAGCGGTTCTAATGGGGTTGCAGTCGCTAGGAGTTGAGATAAGTCGGCATGAATGAAACCAATGATGCCAAATCTCCAATCCGAGTTGGCGTAATTGCTGATGTGGAGAGCAATGTTAAATCGCTGATCGATCGAGTACTTAAACCAGCCGGGTTTCATGCATGGGGAGTCAGTAGTGAAGCCCCTCCTGCCGATGTGTTTGTTGTGGATGTAACACAACTCCGGGGAGATCCTCTCGCAGGTTTACGTAACGAACGCAATCGAGGCCAGGAAGCACCGGCCCTCGTTTTGGCAGCCCACATCCCCCATTCCCGCTTACGTGACCTTTTCCGTCTCGGAGTCCATGACTTCCTACTCAAACCCTACCGTCCAAATGAATTGTGTCAGGCCATCCGCGAATTAAGTGAGACACGATCGTTAGAAACCAATACAAAAATTTTGGCACGTCGATTGGAAGGGATCCGCGAGCAAGTCCGTCGTCGTTCGGAGGAGATTCGTTTACTGAGCGAGATCGGACGAGTCGTTGTCAGCCTTGGAGATCTAGACTCCATTCTCCGGCGCGTTGTCGAAGCGGCGGCTTTTGTAACCGATGCCGAAGAGGCCAGCATCTACCTTGCCGAACAAGAGACCAACGAATTGGTACTTCGTGCCAGCAAGCAGGCAGGGGAACGACACGCCACATTACAACGTCTGAGAGTAGAGGACACCTTGGTAGGTGAAGTATTTGCCACCGGTCAACCTGTTCTGCGACAACATTCTTTCGATGCCGGTCCGGTAAAGATACAAACTGGTTTCTTGGTACAATCCCTGGCTAAAGTCCCTCTCCGATTAAAGAACAACGTGGTTGGCGTACTTGGCGTGTATCACCGCATGAACCCCACCGCCTTTAATGAACACCACTTGACTTTGCTCACTGCGCTTGCCCATTGGACTGGCGTCGCGCTTGAGCAAGCAAGTCTTCTCCAACGAACTGAGACCACGCCACAATCAGATGTCTCGATCACCGCCGCACCGCCCAGCCTCATAGACGGTTTGGAAGAGGCAATTGAAACCCTTTCACCGCTCCTTCACACGGCACCGAACGAAATGGGTGAATCACAACTCAAGAAGCTACATGAGTTGCACGAAAACCTTCAGAGGTTGCGATCGCTTCCTGTCGCGACGCTCACAGCTGATGAGACCCATGTATTAATTGATCTTCCCAACCTTATCGAACAAATTGCTGATGAATACCGATTGAGCGCACACCGAAAAGGCCTGGGGCTGATCGTCGAACATGGCTTGACCATCCCCCTCTTCCGTTGTGATAGTGGTCGCACGCGAAAGGTCCTCGAAACGCTCATTTCGGCCGCGATCCGTCGCACGAAGAGAGGTCACATTATCTTGGAGACCAACCGTTTCAAGGTAGAGGGTGGATTTAGCGATGGACTTCCACTCCCGGTAAACCTGCAAGTTAAAGATGGCATATGGGCTGCAATCAGGGTCTCTGATTCAAGTTCTGGATTGTCATCCGACACTGTACGCGCCCTCACAAATATCAACACCGATCCTTCGGTTGGACAGATGGGCCCAGGTTTATCGATGGGTGAGATACGAATGATCGTCGAAAGTATGGACGGGTTTCTGTGGTATGAACAGACTCCCGCAAGCAGTACAATAACATTCGCTCTCCCGATAACATAAGTGGAGCACGACCATGGCCACGAAGGCAATTTCGGTAGAGATCTACACAACCAGTCACCGCGTCTTGGGGCGGGTGCAGCCAGGTGCTACAGGTTTACTAACCTACTTAAATATCCCCACAACATCCTATGTTGAAATTGAGGGCGCACACTTAATGCGCCTCCATCAACCTGGCAGAATGGTTGCCCGTCACCCAACACTCTGGCTCGTAAAGAGTGAGATCGTGACGATTTTGCTCAGCAGTAGACCAGAACTCGGACCAACAACCTATGTTCGCGGGGGCTATACCACCACCGTTCCACATTGGGTGCGGATCGTTATGGGAGGATACGAGCTTCGTGGTGTTGTGGAGACCCCAGGTAAATTCAACTTCGGTTCACTGATGTTCGATGGGGATAGCATCTTCATCCCGCTCTACAACGCAGAATTGGGCGCCATCCTGTTCCCAACCGTCCGAGGTGAATCCCCTGCAATGATTTTTAACCGCAATATGGTCGATGCAATAGGTTTGTTAAGCAGGGACGAGATCCCAAAATCATCAGAGGGGTAGGGAGAAGTTAGCAATCTCATCGTCGTTGGAAGTTGACAGCTTTCGATGCATTGTTAATTGAAATCTCAAGCAAACTCATTGGCTTGCTTGTCGATTGCCAAACCTCCGCTGCTTATTCAAGACCGCAAGAATATTCGTAAAAACCCAAAACTCCATGTACTCTGTTGTACGGTTAATCTAGAACCAGCGTGAGTGAAGCGATATTCTAATTACTTCCTATTAATGAAGGATACCTGCGATGCGACAACCGATCATTGCTGGCAATTGGAAAATGCACATGGGGCGCATAGAACAGGCGGTAAGTTTCGCGCGCCAAATTCGTCAACCGTTAAACGAGATTGAAGGAGTCGACCGCGTCTTATGCCCACCGTTTACGGTACTGGCAGCGGTTGCTGACGCTATACAACACACACAAATCACACTTGGTGCCCAGACTATGCATTGGGAAGAACTTGGCGCTCATACAGGCGAAATTTCACCCATTATGCTGTCCGAACTTTGCAATTATGTGATTGTCGGACACTCGGAGCGCCGAGCTACAGGTAGCTCTGCTGAAACTGACCAATCCGTAAATCTCAAGGTGCACGCCGCATTATCCCATGGCCTCACCCCGATCATCTGCGTAGGCGAGAATTTAGAGCAGAATGAAGCGGGCGAGACGCATGTGTTCGTAGGTGGGCAGGTGCGCGCAGCATTCAACGGGTTGACGACCGAACAGGCAATGACATGTGTCGTTGCTTACGAACCCATCTGGGCAATCGGCACTGGGAAAGCGGCCACACCAACGGATGCCAACCGAACCATCGGGCTAACCGTTCGGGGAGCGATAGCCGAGTCCTTCGGCGAAGAGGTGTCCCAAAGCGTACGAGTTCAGTACGGAGGGAGCGTGAATGTGGACAACATCGCTTCTTTCATGGCGATGCCAGAGGTGGATGGCGCGTTGGTTGGTGGCGCCAGTCTCAAGCCAGATTTTGTTGAACTAGTGAGAAGAGGAGCCAAAGCCTCAACCGGACGATGATCGTGGATCGGACTTAGATTATTCGAGGAGAAGTCTTTCGAGCCTAAGGTATGAAACGTGAAGCGTGATACTTGATACTTGAATTGTCGCATGAAGCTCGGAGCGAGAAGCTTTTCAAATTGAAACCGAATAGGGTTCGCTGGTTACCTCCGCTACATCTGAAATCGTAACTTCGTCTACCACACCCACGATGACAGCACGTATAGCGCCGGGATCGATTCCCAAAATCTGGCGAGCGCCGTTCCCCTCATCGATAACCAACACCGTGTCACCTGGACCCGCTTGTACCACATCCACCGCGATGTCATAGTATCCGGTCTCCTGCCCTTTGAGGTCGAGTTGGTCTACCAACAATAATTTGCGACTCTCCAGGTGAGAGATCTTAATCGTGGCGACAACTGTACCTATGACCCTGCCGATATACATCGTCAGTCACTATCCTATGCTAAGCGATGCCAGATCGCTGTTGGCTGCTCACGCCGAAGGCCGCGCTCGATATCGACCTCGTCCACAATACCTGTTATCGCCAGGTCCACCGGTACGAAGACCTCGGGGAGGGCCTGCGCCCCTTCACGACTTGCAACCATAAACACCAACTCCCCTGGACCTGCTTGAGCGGTGGCATCGGCCGCGATGCGCGGCTGACCATGGGGGTTTAAATCTTCATCCAAAGGTTGGACTACGAGAAACTTGATCCCCTCCAGGTCCTCGTATTTTCGAGTAGCAACTACCGTTCCGATAACGCGACCGAACTTCATAACTCTCCAATCACCCTGGTGCGAAATCGTGTCGCCTCAGAAACGTTTTCCCATATCTCAGCGTGAAGTTGCGGGATCACCACTTGACGCACAAGCAATTCGGGTCGCTCCAGCGCCCCTACACCGATTTCTACAGCGGCCTCAACGTCAGCTACCAGCCCAGAGAAGAGCACGATCCCCTTCCCCCCCAACCCATCCGCTAGGCGAACCTCGACCAGGCGCACCTCGGCCCCCTTGATACCAGCATCAGCTGCGTGTATGCTGGCTGCGACGGTTGTCGTCTCGATCACGCCAAGCGAATCGGTGACCTCAGGGACGCGCCCCCCACCGACGGCTTCAACCACCTCAGGATGAACCTGCGGCAGGAGAATGTAGTCCACCAAGGCCGTCGCGCCCACCTCACGACCAGCTGCCATAGACTCCTCGACGTCGGCGACCATCCCCCCGATTAACACCAAGTACTTCCCGGGCTGTACAGTGCCCGTTTTGATGGTGTCAATCGGAGCTCGCTTAACCATCGCATCTGCGGCCAAGATACCGGTCGCGATGCTGCTGAATTCGACCAATGCTAGGGCTGGTTCAATCATATGTCATCACTGTTCGTCTTAGATCATCTGTCTTCTCAGACGATCCTGAAATGATCCTTCAAAACACAGCGTCGGATACGGCTGAAGCTGATCGGATTTGTGATGCCTTCCCCAGTGGGACTGGCGATCGTGAATGAACAGAAACCCTCACCACCGTAGCCCAAACCGGCGAAAGAAGGACCGTTCTTTACGAAGATACTGCAATCCATCACCCGCGCCATGCGGCTCAGGTTATCCAGATTCTTTGAATACATGACCGCTGTGTGGCGGAAGCCTCGCTCAGCTTCGAGGGCCAGATCTATACCTTCATTAGCATCCCGCACACGCACCAGCGGCAATACGGGCATCATCTGTTCCGTCATGACCAACGGATGGGTGCGATCGACTTCCACCAAGATTAATCTGATTTCGTCACCCGCCTCGATACCGATCTCCTTGAGCATGACCGAGGCGTTCTTGCCGATGAACTCAGGTTTCATCAAGCCCGGCTTTCCAGGTGGTGGCAGCTCCTTAAAGATAACCTGCATCAATCCCTCGATCTGTTCCCCGGTAACCTCCAAAGCACCATGACGGCACATCCAACTTTTCAGCTCATCTGCGATGGAAGCCACGGCAAAGATCTCTTTCTCATCGGTGCAGATAATGTTGTTGTCGAACGACGCACCACGCACAATGCCGCGCCCTGCCTGCTCCAGATCGGCGGTCTCGTCCACGACAATGGGCGGATTCCCTGGACCTGCACAAATCGCACGCTTTCCGCTCTTCATCGCCTCTCGTACCACGCCTTCACCACCTGTGACCGTCAAGATGTCTACCCTTGGGTGACGCATGATTTGCTGCGCGGTCTCGATGGTAGGTTTTGCGATTGCGCTGACCAAGTTGGTCGGCCCACCCGCCTCGACGATGGCCTCATTCATCAGCTGGACGGTGAGATTGGAACAAGCCTTCGCGCCTGGATGCGCATTAAAGACCACGGCGTTCCCCGCCGCGACCATCGAGATCGTGTTACAGATTACCGTCGACGTCGGATTAGTGCTGGGAATGATTGATCCGATCACACCATAGGGCGCGAACTCAAGCAACGTCAGTCCGTGGTCGCCGGTCCATGAAGTGGATTGAAGGATCTCCGTCCCCGGAGCGCGATTCGCGTTGAGTAGGTTCTTCTCGATCTTGTCCTCATACCTGCCCATCCCCGTTTCTTGCCAGGCATGTTGGGCGAGGAGATGAGCGTTCTCTCGCGCGATGCGACGAATATGGGAGATCATCTGCTCGCGCACCGAGAGAGGTAGATCAAAAAGCTGCCGGTAAGCTTCGTTTGCAGCCTCTACGGCGCTGTCCACATCGGGGAATATGTTATCCCCATGGCGCATCGTCGGCGCTGCTGTTGGCGGGCCAGCGACGGTTGGGACCTCCGGCGGCGGACCATGGCGCACCCGCTCCCCCTGCCGTAGTTCGGACATCACCTGCTGAACGATAGCCTCGATACGAGCGTCGTCAATCATCAGCCTTCCTTAGACTTGTCATATTTGACCTCACCATCGACCTCAAGCAAATCGACGATCGCCATGATCACACCATCGCAAGGTCGCTGGTGGGTATACTTCGTTTGACGAGCTGCGCTGCCAGTGGCATAGAGCACGACTTCACCTAACCCTGCACCGACGGCATCGGCAGCAACCCGATAACCGCCCGTTTCCCTTCCCTCAATGTCAAGCTGTTTGAGGACCAGGAATTTTAGGCCTTCGAGTGTCGTCTCTTTACGCGTGGCGACCAGTGTGCCCACCACCCTACCTAGTAACATAAGGAACTCCATTTCGGTGACTGACGGGTCTTATCATCAACCGCAGCGCGTGAAACTCCTCGACGATTAGTCTCGACCCAACCACGGTTGAGGTCTCGAATCGAGCCCTCTACATACCCCATTACGTTGTCACCCTTTCCTCGGGCGAGGGTCAGAGACCCTCACCCGATGGTCTGCACCGAGAGATTACTAGCTCTCCGCTTCAGTAGGCGGACGACCCAAAGGCAACGTACGATCAACGTTCTTGTGAGGGCGCGGGATCACATGGATGGCAACCAGTTCGCCAACCTTCTCCGCACCACGTGCGCCCGCTTCGACCGCTGCCTTTACAGCAGCAACGTCACCACGAACGACCGCGGTTACGAAACCGCCCCCGGTCTTCTCGTAGGTCACCAGCTCGACCTTGGCCGCCTTGACCATTGCGTCTGCCGCTTCGACCATCGCCGGGTAACTCTTGCATTCGATCATCCCTAGTGCTTCAGTAAAACCATATTCTGCTTCTTCAGCCATGGTGCCCTCCTGATTAGGGTTTTACGCTTGGGCCGGGGAAGCGTCCAACGCTTCCAATGGGATCAGCGTCACTGACGGTCCAATGACAAAGACCGTTATAGAGTTCAGACAGGAGCCCACGCTGTTCCCTGCAATGCTCTATTACCGCCAACATCCGATCTCTCCGCTTCTACTTCTCGATACTAATCTCGGCGCTTGGTCTCGACCTCACGACCACTGACGCCTTCCAAAGCGGCGATCGCCGCTCCGTATCCTGCCATGATGTCGCGCTCTTCACCTCCGAGATAGACGCGACCAAAGCTGCCAAATGCGCGCACCTCTAAAATGTTGATATGTGAGGCCTTTTCCGCCTCATTGGCCGCCAAAGCGGCATAGCCCGCGGGTTCAACCTCCAACACATACAATGTCTGATCCGCCAGCAGCATGTGCCCGTAACGCATGCGGTTGATGAGTTGGACCTGATGGGCGTCGATGTGTCGGATGATCTGGCTCGAGACGACTTTCGGTTTGAGACGATCGGCTTCCTCCACCTCCAGGGCTTCCAGGATCGCCGCGCCGGCGGCTCGTACTTCCGCCTGTACTTCATGGTGAACCTCGAGCAAGCCGTAGAGTCGTTCGACAACCTGCATGCCTGGTCGTACACGGGTGGCCTTTAGCGCGATGTCGGTGATGCGGTTGATCTCGATTCCGGGTGAGATCTCGACCCACAATGATGTGTCGTGCGGCAGTGGTAGGAAACCGCGCGCCACCGTGCCTAAGTAAGCCGCATGCTGCGGTTGTAAGCTGTCCAGGAAGACATACGTGCGCAGATCAACCGTCATTTTCACTCTCCTCTAATTTAGCGACCCGACGCCCTGGATAATCCTCACACTGGCGCTCGCTCCGAGGCGGCTCGCCCCAGCAGCGATCATCTTTTGTGCGTCTTCGTAGGTGCGGATACCGCCCGCTGCTTTGACGCCCATAGCAGGACCGACGACACGCCGCATCAAGGCAACGTCCTCCGCCGTGGCTCCTCCTGGGCCAAAACCGGTCGAGGTTTTCACGAACTCGGCGCCTGCCACCTTGGCCAACTGACAAGCGACCACTTTCTCCTCGTCGGTCAGAAGAGCGGCTTCAATGATCACCTTGAGTATAGCGTTGCCAGCATGACAAACCCTGGCGATCGAGGCGATGTCACGCTCCACCAATTCATAGTCACGCGATTTGAGAGCGCCGACATTGATCACCATGTCCACCTCGCTGGCGCCGTCCCGAATGGCTTGTTGTGTCTCAAAGACCTTTACATCGGTCGGGGTTGCCCCCAGCGGGAATCCAACCACCGTGCAGACAGGGACACCGCTGCTCTCCAAGAGCTGTGCACACAGCTTCACATTGGCGGGATTGACACAGACCGAAGCGAATTGATATTTCCGCGCTTCGTAGCACAACTGGGCGATCTCATCCTGCGAAGCTTCGGGTTTGAGCAACGTGTGATCGATCATCGGAGCGACGGTGCTGTCCGTCGGCGCGATACCTAATGTGCTCGCGATACGATCCGCACCGGCGCTCACCACGGGCTGAACTTGTTCCATGTAGTTCTGCGCCGTAATCGAGGATCCACNNGCCTAATGTGCTTGCGACGCGATCTGCCCCGGCGCTCACCACGGGCTGAACGCTCTGCACGAAATTCTGCGCCGTGATCGCGAACCCGCCGTTGCCTGATGGCCTCGCTTCGTCCTCCTGCAGCAGAATCAACACATTACGCGTGATCTGTTCAATAATTCGTTCAATCGTAGCTTCGTCTAAGTTTCTCATCGTACCTTCAAACGTTTATCGGCGTGTCTCACTCGTACTATTCGTCTATGCCGATGGTTTCATATGTTCGGTTTGGTTCCTTTCGTAGAATCAAGATTTCCGGTTGATAGCTATTTTGCATTCAGCGCTGGAAGCGCTTTTCGATCTCCATGATTTTGTCCACCCTGCGCGCATGTCGTCCACCAGCGAAGGAGGCATCAAGCCAGATCTTGACGATCTGCTGAGCCAGGTTGGAGCCAATCAAACCGGCACCGAGGCACAAGACATTGGCGTTGTTGTGTTCACGGCTGTTGACCGCTGTGGCCTGGTCATAGCACATAGACGCGCGCACACCGGGCACTTTGTTGGCAACCATGCAGGATCCGATCCCAGCTCCATCGATCACAATCCCCCGCCAAGCCTGACCCCTCCCCACCATTTGCGCTACGACAAAAGCGAAGTCCGGATAGTCCACTGACTGCTTGCTATCCGTCCCACAATCGATGACCGTGAAGCCCAACTCCATGAGGTAGATTTTGACGGCCTCTTTGAGTTCATACCCGCCATGATCCGCCCCGATGGCAACGCTCTGCTTCCCCTGAGTTGTAACGCTCGGTGGTTGCACACCGAGGAACGATGGACTCGGAGTCCCTCCACCCTCAATTAGGGTCACCCTTCGATCCATGGCTACCTGACGGGCAAGAGGTGTAATGAGCGCGCCTTGGGGAACGATGAACTCCCCTCGAAAGGGGACCTCGTTGATGTCACGTTCGGTCACCATTGGGCGAGAAGGGGTTCGTTTGATGCCCCCACCCAACCCTAAAGTGCGGTGGACAACTCGGCGGACCATCTGCTCAATGCGATCTTTGTCCGGCACTGCGATCACCTCCCCGGCTGCATAAAAAACGCAACCCTACAGCTGACGCACTTACCTCAGTCCACACCGATGATTTTTTCCGACCTACCACGTCCCTGGTTTCGGACAATCTCCACGTCAAAACTCGAACGATCCCCTCGGAACAACCCATGGAAGTACTCCAGAGGTGTTCCGTCCGCTAAATAACTCACGCTATCCAACCTCAAGAGCGGTGAACCTATCTCGATCTGAAGCAGACTTGCTTCATGTTCGCTTGCCCCGACGGCGTCGATCCTACGACGACCCCGAGCGATGGAGAGACCATACTCACGCTTGAGGAATGCATAGAGGGATTGATGCGAGAGATCAGCGTTGATGAGTTCCGGGCAAAGTTCATAGGGCAAGTAGGACGTCACCAGTACGATGGCGTCATCTTGTACAAAACGGAGACGCACGAGCTTGATCACAGGTGTGTTGGGATCCACTTCGAGGTTTTCAGCTAATTTTGGGCTGGCCGNNCTGCTCCTGATTTTAGGTTCAGCGATGAAGGTGCCTCTGCCCCGTTCACGCACGACCAATCCCTCGTCTTCCATATCCCTAAGCGCTTGCCGGACCACTGTTCGGCTGACGCTGAAGAGGTGGCAAAGCTCAGGCTCGCTGGGGATCCGATCCCCTGGTTTCCAAGATCCGCTCTCGATCTGTTCTCGCAGGGCTTCTTTCACCTGGACATAGTAAGGGAGCGGGCTATCCCGATCGATGTAAGTCCTCAAACGCGGACTCCCTCCCTGGGACAAGATCCTATCCTTCTTTATGTAATATTGTTATTACATAATTAACTAATTGTAATATTGTTATTACAATTTCCCCTACTCTACATTATTTACAGACCAAAGTCAAGAGCTTCTTTCAAAATCGCATGTAGACCCTTGGTCACGCTCAAAGCGCTAATTGCATGTTGAAATTCGTTCGGGAAAATTTAATAACATAAAGGATTTGGACGAGACGAGTCATCATTCCGCTTCACTATAGAAGTATATCGCTCCATCCCATGAATCCTTATACAATCTCAAGCCCTGGGTAAATGCTTCTAGATGCTGCGGGGTTTCCTCTCCAAAAATTGGATACATCTCCCAATAGATTGCGTCGAATAACACAAGAGCTGCTCCATCCTCACGAAACAACTTCTGAATAGGATCATCCATCTCGTCGCCATAGCGAATATAGTCTGTCAATGGCTCGGTTCGAGAAAATACGTCGATCTCATAAGCAGAGCGGCCTGTCAGAAATAAGACCGCCGATGGCCCGTTTGTGATAATCGGAATATCCAGGGGCAATTCCTTCAAGGCTTCAATTGTGCCCGAGTTCCGCCAGCGAACGCTTGTAAAGCCCGCTCCATTTCGGTGGTGTTCTAAAGCAATCTCACAACTCCTTGGCAACCAAGCTGATACGGTGATTATCATCACCACGATAGGCAGTAGCTGTAGCCACAGGCATGATGGCCAAATTTGAATGAACAAGTAGCACAAGCAATAAGCCGCTATCAATGTTGCGAAAAGGATGGGAGAAAAATGACGGCGACCAATATGCACCGTTGGATGAAAATAAAGATAAGAAACAACCAGGACAATTGAATATATAACGATAAAGAGAATTTGTAAGCTAGCTAATCGAACGCCTCGATGGGTAAGCCAATCTTGAACTCCCTGCTTACGAATTTTCTGGATGGTCA
>JABAOF010000580.1_pt3 | contig 34580 bp, 38 predicted proteins | sample 7062171 | NCBI WGS metagenome assembly JABAOF01 (sample SAMN14538628, study PRJNA623070) | marine sediment metagenome | biome: marine biome [ENVO:00000428]; feature: marine pelagic biome [ENVO:01000023]; material: deep marine sediment [ENVO:00002113] | place: India: Gulf of Khambhat ...
GCCTATTTTAATCTTTAATTTCTGTTTTTTCTGCGAGACCTTTCTTTACCAAAAGTTCTGCGTTTGGTTCGGGGATCGTTGTTATATCCCCTTTCCTGAAAGGACCGTAATTCTTCATATTTATACCCACGAATCTAGAAACATCCTCAAGGACCGTTATCAAAAAGAGTTTTTCTTGTTCCTTTTCGAATCCTTCCTCCCTCTCGTTTTCGAAGGACTTTATGCACTCCACGACCTTTTCGAAAAATTTCTTCTCCTCGGGCGTGAGATTCTCGGGTAAAACCCCTGAATCTATGAAGCCGTGCGCGGAATNNCTCAATCGTCTTTTTATCGAGTCAAGAGACCACTGGTCTGCTTCATCCCTTATCAACTTCGATTTCTTCTCAAGGTATTCCCTTATCTGCTCGAAGAAATCATCAGGGAGCTTCGTGAGCCCCTGCGAATTCTTCTCCTCCTCGAAGATCCTACGAATGGTCTCGTCCGTGAGCATAGTTAATGGTTGACGAACAGAAATATAAAATTAAATTCCAATTCGATAGAATGGAAGATTTCGAAATGACATTCAAGGCAGAAGTTCCGGATGTTTTGAACAAATACGGGAAGGGTGTTCATTATCTTGGGTTTATTCGCTCAGAAATTAGAATTAAAGACGAATCTTTCGATCTCGTTCACGATATCAAATTTTCATATGATTTTGATAAAGGTAAAATAATCGCAAAGGTCAAAACAGCAAATAAAAGGGAAGCAGAGGAGAAAGTTAAAGATTTCCTGAAAAGTAGGGACTATATCTGAAAGAATCAAGTTCTTATAAAACAACAATTTAATAATTATTAAAAAATAGTAGAGTGATTGCTATGCCTATCAGACAGCCAATAATAAGCGTGCTCGGGCACGTGGATTCGGGGAAGACGACTTTGCTAGACAAGATCAGGGGAAGCGCTATCGCTCCATGGGAGGCAGGAGGGATCACACAACACATAGGAGCTTCAGAGATTCCGATCAAGAACGTAATCGGGATATGTGGGGATCTCGTGAAAAAAATGGGCGTGGATGTTAAGATACCCGGTCTGCTCATAATTGACACACCTGGTCACGAAGCGTTCGCAACCCTTCGAAAACGTGGGGGTAGCATAGCGGATCTCGCTGTTTTGGTTATCGATATAAACGAGGGCTTCCAGCCGCAGACTTCAGAAAGCCTGATGTTTCTGAAGGAATTCCAAACACCTTTCGCGGTGGCCGCCACGAAAATCGACAGGATTCTTGGCTGGCGTTCGGAGGAGAATGTTTGTTTCCTTCCGAATTTCAAGGAGCAGGATGAGCGCGCGCAAAACGAGATAGAGGAGAAGATTTACAGGATCGTTGGACAACTTGGGGAGGAGGGGTTGAAATCCGAACGCTACGATCGCGTGGAGGATTTCGCGAAAGAAGTATGTATTGTCCCTGTTTCCGGCGTGACTGGTGAGGGGATACCCGACCTCTTAATGGTTATCACGGGCCTTGCTCAGAAATACCTCGAAAAGCGATTGGAGGTTTCGAAAGAAACGGGGAAGGGAACGATATTGGAGGTTAAGGAGTTCAGGGGTTTGGGAAAGACAATAGATGTGATACTTTATGACGGGGTTATAAACAAGGGTGACACTCTCGTAATCGGAGGGAAGGATATCGTGACAACGAAGGTGAAGGCTTTGTTAAAACCAGAACCCCTGAAGGAGATGAGGGTTGAAAGGACGTTTAGATCTATCGAAAAAGTATCAGCGGCCTCAGGGGTGAAGATTTCCGCCACGAACCTCGAGAACGTGATAGCGGGATCGCCTGTTAGGTTCGTTACGGATGAAAAGGACGTGGAGAGGGCGAAGGAGGATATAGAGAAGGAGATAGAAGAGGTCGAAATAGAGACCGAGAACGAAGGGATCATACTGAAGGCGGACACGCTCGGGAGCTTGGAAGGTTTGATAAAAGCGCTCAGTGATTTGAAAATCCCTATAAGGAAAGCCAAGGTAGGGAATGTTCTGAAGGCGGATGTTATGGAAAGCTCGGGGATGGAGAAACCAGTGATATTCGCGTTTCACGTCGAACTCCTTCCTGACGCTTTGGAAGCTTCGAAAAAGCTTGGGGTAAAGATCTTCAAATCGGATATAATTTACAAACTGATAGAAGAGTACCAAGAATGGGAGGAAGAAGAGAAGAAAAGGAGCGAAATTCAACTTCTAGAAAGCGTAACACATCCAGGAAGGGTAAAGATTCTACCTGGTTACGTCTTCAGGCAATCAAAGCCCGCGATATTCGGAGTTGAAGTGTTGGGAGGAACGATAAAACCAGGGTATAAACTTAGGAAAAAAGAGAAGGTTATAGGGGAAGTGAAAGAACTGCAATCAGAAGGGGAGAACATCGAAAAGGCGAAGATCGGGGAGAAGGTGGCTGTTTCGATTGAAGGGGTGACGATCGGTAGGCAGATAAGCGAGGGTGATACTTTAGAAACCGTGATGAAAGAAAAGGATTTCGAGGTTCTGAACAAGTTGAAAGCGAAGCTCCCCCCGGACGAGAGGAAGCTTCTTGAAGATTTCGAAAAGAAATGATTTCTGAAAATTAATTTAAATCCTTCCTTCGTTAGTTTTAGTTATGCAGTCTTACGAAAAACTTCTGGATCAGGCATTCGGCAAGCTCCCGGAAAAATCGGAATCGGGTGAGAGGTTTCAAATGCCGAAAGCAAGCGTATTGCCAGCTGGTGCCCGAACAATCATAACCAATTTCGTGGAGATAGCGAATTCCCTTAGGAGGAAGCCCGACCACTTGCAGAAATTTCTCCTGAAAGAACTCGCGACCTCCGGGNNCCGGGGAATTGAAAGGGAACAGGTTGATTGTTCAAGGGAGGTTCAGGTCGGATGTTGTGGACAAGAAGATTGAGCTTTACATGAAGGAGTACGTCTTATGTCCTGACTGCGGCAAGCCCGATACGAAATTCATGAAGGAAGATCGTTACCTTTTTCTCAAATGCGAGGCCTGCGGTTCGAAACACGTGGTTAAGAAAGTTTAGACTAAATCGCGATTATGAATCCCGTTGGGACGTTGATGTCCGGTATTTTTACACAGTTGCAGAGCATTTCCTCTGTGGAGGAGCATATCTCAGAACTTTCCAACATCTCCTGATTCGTCATGGTGGATGTATCCATGCCCTCGGGGAGGGTTACCGAAATAATGTAGTCCTCTCCGCCTAAATCTGTCTGGTGCATAAGGACAACATCCCTCCCTGTTTCGCTCTCTATAATCTGCTTTACGTTTTCGTTGGAATAGGAACCCGCTCCACCAAGTATGCTTATCCCGTGTTTCATCAATAAGCGTGATGCCGATACGCAACCCTCAGGCAGGTCTTCATTTCCTATTAACATGTTAAACTGCTCAGGGCTCATCCCGAGGAACGAAGCCACACTTTCCAGCATGGTCGGGAATCCCCTGAAGTTTAAAATCGAGAACGCGACCAGGAATATAATCATTGCGATTCCGATTATTCTTACAGGGTCCGAAAGCAATCCCTTCTCCTCCAAGTGTTCGATTTTCTTCACCTCTCCTGTATACGCCCCCATGATCACCGCTGCCTTTTTATCACCCCTTTCCAGGAGGATCTCCCAGTCTGTGTCCTTCAGATTTGCCTGTTTTGTTGTGAAACCAGGGACAAGGGTTTCCGCCGTTCTCCTGACTTCGTCTTCCTTGAGGGTGGGGATCTTGTATTTCAAGAGAATTCCTTCGAGAAGCGAAACTCTCTCCTGCAATTTCCTCGTCGTGCTTCCTTTACCCTCCTCCCTTTCCTTGCGCGTTATCATATGAAATGCAGCTGCGATGATTATCGCTCCTAACAACCCTCCAAGAAACATGTCCATCTGAATTGTCTGGAATATCGTTCCCTGAAAGAAAAACATGTAGTTACGGAGGACGGTTCCAATTATCAGGCAAAGGAAACCTACCCCGAACATCGATACTGTCCATATAGCGAATGGGATTTTCTTGTGGAGACCACGGAAAGCTAAAGAACCGAAAACCCATGCCAGAACGAAATACATGATTATTTGAAGTATGAAAAGCATCTGGGGGAGCATGTCAATTATGTTGAAAAGAGAAGGGCCGTTCATAAATATTAATTGGTAAGAATTGCTATAAATTTAGAATTCCCATTCGCTTTTCCGCAATTAACTTTTTAAATATTCCCCTTCACTATAATCATTAAGAACAAGCCAGTTCGAGCGGCTAGCTTGTATCCGTTTATCTGCGCTTGTTCTTGGATTTCGATTGACGCATACAAAGTATGCGTCGCAAAAAGTCGCATTTACATAAGTAATAAGGTCGTTGTATATGGCGCGGATGTATTCAAGGAAGAAAGGGAAGTCGGGTTCGAAAAAACCAAAACAAAAGGTCGCGAAATGGGTAGACTACAAACCAAAGGAAATTGAAGATCTCGTGATCAAATACGCAAAGCAGGGTATGCAGAGCGCGAANNGTAATCCTTCGGGATCAGTACGGGATTCCTTCTGTCAAGGTTGTCACGAAGAAAACGATCAGCCAGATCATAAAGGATAACAACCTTTACTCCAAACTTCCTGAAGACCTCTTCAACCTTCTCAAACGAGCGGTCGAGCTCAAAGTCCATTTGGAAAAGAACAAGAGAGACTACCAGTCCTATCGAGGGCTGGAACTCACCGAATCGAAAATTCGAAGGCTTGTAAGATACTACATTCGGAAGGGAATCCTTCCTAAGGGCTGGAAGTACGATCCTGAACAGGCAAAACTGCTCATAAGGTAGAATGTTTTACAGGATTACTTGTAATTCTCCTTCACGTATTCCTCTAGCTTGTTGAAGGATTCCTCAAGGATTTCGAGTGGTGGTAGGAATACGATTCGGAAGTGATCGGGCTTCGGATAACCAAACCCTGTCCCAAAGACAGCGAGTATGTGTTTTTTGTAAAGAAGGTCGAGAATGAACTTCTTGTCATTATCTACATCGAGCTCGATCTTAGGGAAAGCGTAGAAAGCTCCTCTCGGTTTCGTGCAGGAGAAGCCCTCGATCTCGTTGAATCTTTTGTAGATCAGGTCTCGTCTTTCCTGCAAACGTTTGTTCATGTCCTTTATGTGATCCTGCGGACCTTCCAGCGCTGGCTTGATGGCGTACTGGAAAGGGCCAGGGGAGCAAAGTCTTGCTCTCGCCAGCTTGAAAACCGTTTCCCTGTAATCCTTAATCGAATCCTCGGGCCCGCTGAAAATTATCCATCCAACCCTCCAGCCCGGAACGATGTAGTTCTTCGACATCCCGTTGAAGGTTAGAACAGGCATGTCATTCGCTAGGGATGCGGTAGGGTGATGTTTTTCCCCGTCGAACAAAATCTTGTTGTAGATTTCATCCGAAAATATCATGAGGTCGTGCTCGTTCGCTAAATCTATTATCTCTTCCAGCGTGGATTTCGAATACAAAGAACCCGTTGGGTTGTTCGGGTTGATTATTATAATTCCTCTAGTTTTCTCGTTTATTCTCTTTCGCATGTCATCCAAATCGGGCTGCCACTCGTTTTCTTCGGAGGTTAGGTATTGGTTAAGGGCGGCTCCGATCTTGTGAACTATCGCTATGTAAACAGGATATCCTGGGACAGGGGTCAAAACGTTCTCTCCCGGATTTAGAAGAGAGTTCATTGCGAGTTCGATCCCTTCACTCACGCCCGTTGTTATCAGAATGTTTTCCTTTGAAGTTTTTACGCCCAATCTCTCCGCTTCTTTCACTATCGCTTCCCTCGCCTCATCCACCCCAGCAGAATCAGCATAGCCGTTCAGGTTCGCTAGCATTGCCTTGTGGGCAGCCTCTATTATGTGTTGTGGCGTAACGAAATCGTAAGCGTTCGGATCTCCTATGTTCAAATGGAGAATTTTCTTCCCCTGTGCCTTGAGCTTTTTCGCCTCCACTACAACGTCACGTATCGCGTACGTGACCTTCTCGGTCCTAGTTGCTGGGGCTACCCTCTTCATAGTAATGTAGTATTGAAAACAGCGTATTTAAATAAATTATATCCGATGGGAAATGGATTGGGTTTCATAACATTTTTGGGTAACTTAACTTTTTTGGGTAAAAAGGTTATTCCCAGATGTATTCGAAATCCCTCTCCCCCAATCCCTTTCTTTCCCTTTCCTTGATCTTCCAGAAAGCCATGATAAGGAGACCTGTTATTATGCCTCCCACGTGACCGAAATTCGCCACCCCCGGTTCAAGGCCCATGATCCCGAAGAATGTCTCTTCTATCAGGAAGAAGATTATCATGCCCGCGGCCGGCATGGGAATCAAACCAAGAAAATAGACCCATGTCTTAGGATATTTGAAGGCGTAGGCAGCTAGCACTCCAAAAACCGCCCCGGATGCTCCTATAAGGCTTATGTCATAAGCCCCCATCAGCCAAGCCATCATCGAGATATAGAACATCGCGGATCCTATACCCGAAACCACGTAGACAATTATGAATCTTTTCTTCCCCAAAGTCTGCTCGAGGGGGAAGCCGAATATCGCGAGTATCAGCATATTGATAGCGATATGATAAGGGTATATCATCACGCCCTGAATTGTGTTAACGAAGGTCGCGTGGAGAAACATGTAAGTTAAGAATTGATAGACATAGCCTGATAAAGCTAAACTCGGTTTCAACGCGAAGAGGGCATTAACCAGGGGATATGAAATCAATTGAATAATCCAGACTATCACATTCACTATTATGATCTTGAAGGTCAGAGATTGTGTGAAAGGGTAATGAAGTTCTGTATTTTGTAAGTAAATCATAGCATCACTTTTTACTTCATACGGACTTCTTTTTGGAAAGGTAGAAATCGCATATCTCATTTAATTCGCAGATCTCGCATTTCGGATTTCTCGTCCTGCACGTATCCTTTCCGAAGTTCACGAAACCGAGGTTGACCAAGAACCTTTCCTCTTTAGGAACGAGGTTTTCGAGAGTCGTTCGTATTTCTTCGTACTTCGCCTCTTTCCTAACGAATCCCAGTCTTTTGGAGCACACTTCAACATGCACGTCCACCGCTATCACTGGTTCTCCGAGACCATAGGAAAGTACAACATCCGCTGTTTTAAAACCGACTCCAGGAAGGGTTAACAATTCCGAACGTTTTCTAGGGAAAGAAACCCTGTAATCCTTTATCAAAACCCTTGACAGATCCTTTATCCTTTTCGCTTTTTGCCTGAAGGTCCCGGAAGGTTTTATAATCTCCTCGAGTTCATTATCCTCGAGTTTCAGGATTTCCTCAGGGGTCGTCACCACCGAGAACAAACGTTCGCTCGCTAGTGACGTATTTTCGTCCCTTGTTCTCTGCGAAAGTATCGTGGTCACGAGAAGTTCGAAAAGGTCCGGATTCCTCTCCATTCTTTCCTCTATCTTCTTGCCGTATATTTTCCTAAGGAATTCCAGTATCCTCTGCATTTTCTGCTGGGACATAGGTAATATTTAGGAAAAGTATTAAAAAGTCTTGAAATCCTCCAATCTTCTTTGTCTCAGTATAACGCTTTTTTTGACGTACTCGCTAACGGAGGTTCGTAAGCGTGAATCTATGTGTTTCAATGCTTCGCTAAGCGAATGGAATCTCCAAGGTTTCGAAAGGAACGCATTCCTAGCGGTCTCCCGTACAACCCATACCCCAAGAGGAATTGTGTAACCTTCATGTATCTCTCGGAATCCGACAACGCGTGCCTGTTTCCTTATTTTGTGAAGGTATTCGATCACAGCAAGCCTGCTGGCGTAGTATCCACCTGCATGTAAGCTAGCGTAGGACTTCCTTCCGTGAAAGGGTTCGTATTCCTCTAGGATTTCGGTTTTTTTCAGGTTGAAAGACCATGTTGACCCAGGAGACCAGGCCTCGAAATTCTCGAACTCCCAGTTCCCGGGCATCAGCAAAAATTCGAAGTGATTGTCCAAGTATTCGCTCGAGAAAACCAGATAGTCATTTATTTGTTCGCATTCTTTCACCTTTTTAACAAGATTCCTGAAGATCATGTCATCCACTGCCGTGATCGACCATCTTGTTGGAACGAGTTTTTTGCTCTTCTCCAGACCCAGTATACCTGAAGAGAGTATGGTCGAAATCCTGTAAACATCTTCCCCATATCTGTAGAACGTGAATCCTGATTCTTCTGCCTTCAGCTCATCACTCACAATTTTTTCGGTTTTTCTGGGTATTGCAGGATTTTCCGTTACCCTGAACTTTTCGAGGGATCCGGAAGGTCCCATGGGTTGCGTGATGTCGGAATATTCGAAAGATATCTTAGGAATCTTCTTGAATGCAAGTTCAACATCCGTCGGTTTTCTAGCGAGGGAAAGCTCTTGGTTCTGCTCAATGAATTTTGATCTCGAGAACACGTTTTCCCTGGATTTCGATCGCAGAACAAGAGAACGAAAGCGTATGATTTCGCCGTAGGGCTTCCCGAACCACTCCTGCGGAGAATCGATTGTTTCGAGGTTTTTGGAGTCAAGCGAGGCTAGCGGTCCCACGTAAACATTCGGGTAAAAATTATGCCCCACAAACACCGAAGTGGAAGGTCCGAAGAATTCCTTCTTGAGGTTTTCCTGTATTTTTGGGATTACCTTGATTCTGGAATACAAAGGGCAAACCCTCCATCCGCAGAGGTTCCGAGAGCCCTTGCAGATTATGCACAATCTAGCGGGAGAAACCATATAGAAATAAATGTGTCTAAAAATTATAAGGTTTGTTGCGGGATAAAGTTTATATCTATATTTAATATAAGATTCTTATTCCGAATGGGGAAGTGAGTAAATGAAAAGGGTTGCGAAACAGAGGCTTATGGCGATATTTGTAGGGTTCATAATGGTTGCGAGTATGATGGGGTTCGCCATGATGAGTTACAGGCCGGAAGGGCCAGGTCCTGTCAAGCTTCCGAATGTTTTGAATAGAACGCTCACCCCTGAAGAAAGGGTTGGTATCCTAAGGGACGGAAAGGTCCTAATAGAATATTTCTACAACGAGTCCTGTATTGAATGTTCGGAAAAAGAGGGAATATATAAGGGTTTTGTGGAATCAAGGGAGTTCAAGGATTATATAATCCTTTCATATGGGATATCCGAAAACGAAACAATGGACTGGATGTTAAATCTTGATGGAACTCGGATCGACCTAACGGATATAAACTCCACGAAAGGGCTGAGAGAATTTTTCTGCGAGGTTGCGATATTAAAGCCGAACATATGTGTTTTGCTAGAAATATAGAGGTAAAGGTTTTTAATTAAAATCTTATAAATATAACCTAACAACAGTGTATAATATTTGAGTGATCCTTATGTACAAGATTTTCGATGTGAGTGATAAGATACGGGTTTCACCAGATAAATTCGGGATGAACCTGGAGGATGCGGTGAAAGCGAGTTTGGAGGAGAAGCTTGAAGGCTCCATAGACAAAAATCTAGGCGTTATTCTGTCTGTGCTGTCCGCCGATGAGATTGGAGAAGGGATAATACTCCCGGGTGACGGAGCTTTGTACTATCCCGTGGATTTCAAAGTGCTGACTTACATCCCAGAGCAGCATGAGCTGATCAAAGGAGAAGTAATAGACGTAACGGAGTTCGGTATTTTCGTTAGGATCGGTCCTGTGGACGGGATGGTTCACGTTTCACAGTTAATGGACGATTTCGTTTCGTATGACCCTAAAAACATGATGTTCACAGGCAAGAAAACAAAGAGGAGGATAAAGGAAAAGTCTGTGGTTTTCGCAAGAATCATATCGGTTTCCATGGCCGAGAACCAGTACAAAATCGGTCTAACTACAAGGCAGGCTGGACTTGGATCGCTGGACTGGTATAAAAAGGAGGAGAAGAAAAAGGGAGAGCCATCTAAGAAACCGGCAAAAAAGAAATGAAGGGGAGAGAATGGTCGAGAAAGAAAAGGTCTGCAAGCACTGCAAGAGATTCGTTCTTGAAGATAAATGTCCTGCCTGTGGAACGAAAGATTTCACTAAAACGTGGAAGGGCGTAATCGTAATAAACGACCCGAACGAGTCTGAGGTAGCGAAATTGCTAGGAATAACCGCTCCTGGAAAATACGCTTTGTGGGTGAAATGATGTCCGTGAAAATACTTGAGCAGAAAAAGAATCCCTTGCTGAAAAGGGAGGAAGTGCATGCGGTGTTCGAACACGCTGGAAAGCCCACCCCGCCCAGGAAGGAAATCCTTCCAATCCTAGAAAAAGCCTTGAGGGCGAAAAAGGAAATGATACTTATCGACAAGATTTTCTCGATTAAAGGTAAAGGAGAATCGAAACTGAAGGTATTCGTTTACTCCAAGAAGGATGATATCCCCAAAGACAAACTCGAGGTAATAAAGAGAAGGGAGGAAAGGGTCAAAAAACCTAAAGAAGTGAAACCCGCAGAAGGTGAAAAGCCAGAAGTGAAACCTGAAGAGAAAGCAGAGGAAGCGAAGCCGGAAGAGGAGAAGGTTGAGGAGAAGAAACCTGCTGAGAAGGAAGAAGAAACGAAAGGGGAGGGAAAGGAAGGTAAGAAGTGATATCATGGTTTCCAAATTCTTGAAAGTGAAGTGTAAGAAATGCAAAAATGAGCAGGTTGTATTTGAAAAATCTGCGAGTGTTGTTAAATGTTTGGTATGCGGGGAGGTTCTCGCGGAACCTACAGGTGGAAAAGCGAAGATTAAAAGCGAGAATGTTTTAGAGGTCTGAGCATGAAGAAAAGACTGCCGAAAAGAAATGAATTCGTTGTATGTAGAATTACGAAAATCAACCCCCATTCAGCGATAGCCTACATTATTGAATACGACACGACAGGACTGATCCATGTCTCAGAAGTTGCCTCCAGATGGGTTCGCGACATACGCGAATTCATAAAGGAGAAGCAATACGTTGTATGCAGGGTGATGGAATCCCATCCTGATCGCATTTCCCTTTCGCTCAAAAGGGTCCACAGGGAAGACACCGCAAGGAAGCTGAACGAGTTCAAGCGCGAAAGGCGTGCGGAAAAATTGCTTGAAATGGTCGGCAAGAGTATAGGTAAGAATCTCGAAGAGACAAAGAAGGAGATAGGGGATCTGTTAATCGAGGAATTTGGCTCACTTACGAAGGTTTTCGAGTTTTCGCTTAAATCTCCTGAACTCCTAACGAGTAAAGGTCTCTCGAAGAAATGGGCGGAAGCGATCACCGACATCGCGAAAAAGAATTATGCTGAAAAAACGTTCATTGTTAAGGGACGGTTGAAACTCGTAACGTACGAACCTAACGGGATCGAACTGATAAAGAAAGTCCTGGCAAAAGCCAAAAAGGAAGGGTTGAACGTTCAATACGTATCCGCTCCCAAATACATTCTGGAAGGAAAGGGGAAGAACTACAAAAACATTGAAAACAAGGTCAGAACGATCGGGGAAGAAATCACGAAAGATTTCGAAAAATACGGGCAAGCTAGTTTTGAGCTAGAAAAAAAATAAAATATTACAGATTGGATATATAAGGTATTCCATCTTCTTTTGAAATATCTGACCCTCTTTTATTGACCATACTTTTTAATTCTTTTAAATTTTGACTTTGAAAGGGTTCAATAATGTCTTCTTTTTTATGAATTAAACATAATTTTTCAAGCTCCGAAGTCGGGTACTTCACACCAACGTATAATCCATCTTTTAATATTATAGCGGCTCTATGAATTTTATAAGCCATTTCAACACCCCTATCTTTTATAACCTATTTTTCTTAACGTTGGTAAGACTTTTTTTTGCCAATAACTTTTAAGATTTTTCAAATTACTATTTATACCGTCACGTATTTCTAAAAAATTTTCCACTAAAACATCACTGACCCCTACTGGTATATTTTCAACGTAGTTTCTTCCCATAATAGGCTTTTCGCCTTCAGGTACTTTAAATACAGATTTATATCTAATGCCTGTTATCGGATCCTCTTTTACTACTTTATCACTCCACCATGGTTTCTTGGGTACAAGTCTAGTACAATCCATCGTCCCTGCTCTAATCCTCATGTTTGGATCTACTTCCCTTTCCCATTGAACTCCGTATTGGTCTTTTATCATTTTCCAACACCTCTATAATTTATCACTTAATAATAGTTAATTTATATATTTATTAAATTGGGGGTTTATAAAGCTTTCGGGTGGGTTGGCTTTGTGTATAAAGTAGCTTCTGTGTAAAAAGTCGGGTTTTTATGTAAAAAGTCCCTCGTTTGTGTAGAAAGTCTTTTAAACGGTGCTATCCGGCTGGCACGTGATGAAGAGGCTGGAGTGAAAGAACAGGGCCCTAGTTGCTCACGATTATCTGCGTGACCACCATGTCGCCCCATGGGCTGGTCTCATCTTCCATGGCACTCATCGACGCGACCATCAGCGTGTACAGGCCGTTTTCCAGTTCAGTCGTCTCCAGGAATATCTTCCAGCCGTCCGATCCGCTTGAGTCTGCCAGCTTTAGCAGGATGTCTTCGTCGGTCGCCGACCCAGCATCGGTTGTTCCGGCGAGCACGAACAGCAGGATTGCTATGGTATCTTCCGGCACGACCACCGCTTCGGCCTTCAGAGTGCCCTTGACCTTCTCTTCCACGGTCGGGGTTATCACGACATCAAGGCCGTGCTGTCCGATCATCCTTATCTCGGTGGCGCAGTTCTGGTTCTCAGTGTAGCTCTCGCATTCATAATCAGTGTCTTCGCTGCATTTGTAGTTGGTCCTCGTCTTCACGGCGTTTGCGTCGCATTCCGACCAGGTGCTCGGGTTTGGGCACGTTGGGCATTGGGGTCCGGTTGTACAGCCTGAAATTAGCAGAACAAAAACCAAAGCAATTAGAAGGGAGACTGATTTTTTCATTAAATATATTATAATTTTAGTGGCTTAAAAAGTAAGTTGTTATGGAGTGAGTTTGTGTAATAAGTAGCTTTTGTGTAAAAAGTACCCGTTTTGTGTAGAAAGTCAGCCATTTTCACGACTTATTGCACAAAGCCGGGTAGGTTTTTCGGGCATTAATTAAGGGTTATTTCTTCGGGTTCGTAGTCTTCGTAATCTTTTGAGATCATGGGGTATGTTTTCTTGGATTCGGGTTCGGGTATTACCGGCTCGAAGGGGTGGAGTAAAAACATAAGTGAAAAAAGATAATCTTGTGTATCTTCCGTATCGTATGGTTTTCTCGCATCAGTGAGATCTTTGTCGGTGGCTTCCCATTCAGTATCGCCTCTCAGCTCGTCCCCGTGTTCCTCTATCATTTCCTCTATCGTCTCTGTCAGGGGGGAGCCAAAGTCAGAAACATGTCTCAGGGTTGTGTCAATTTCCTTATAAGAAAGGTTTGCTTTGTAACCAGTTGGAGAAGTAGCTAGGTTTTTGTCTTTTCTTCCTCCGCTGTACGGCCTGGAAGCGACATCTCCTAACATTCCCCCAAATTTCCCTATCGCTCTTTTTGGAATATTTATATATAACTATGAATTTATAAATCTTAGAGGTTTGACATGGTTTTGGAAAAATTCGGCTCGGGAATGAAGGATGTGTTTAGGAGAGTCGTGGGACTAGGGGTCGTTGATAAAGAAGCGGTGGAATCGATAGTCCGCGATCTGCAGAGAACATTGATACAGGCGGATGTGGATGTTCGAATGGTTTCCGAGATCTCGAAAAAGATAAAGGACAAGGTTTTGAAAGAGCCCCCTAAGGGTATGACACTCAAAGAATATTTCATAAAGACTTTGTATGAGGAAATCGTTTCGCTTCTCGGGAAAGAAGAGGGGAAGTTGTCTTTGAAAAATCAGAAAATACTTTTGATAGGGTTGTTCGGCTGCGGGAAGACAACGACCTGTGGGAAGTTGGCTAAGTGGTTCAAGAAAAGGGGATTGTCCGTGGCTTTAGCCGCATGCGACACGCACAGGGCGGCCGCTCAAGATCAGCTTAAACAGATAGGGAAGCAGGTGGATGTCCACGTGTATTCCGAGGGGAAGAAACCCGTGGATATCGCTAAAAACGCAATCAAGAAATCTAAGGAGAACGTTTTGATTTTCGATTCTGCCGGAAGGGATGCGTTAGACAAGGAACTCGCGAAGGAATTGAAAAAGTTAGGGGAGGTTATCAAACCGGACGAGGTTTTGCTGGTGATACCGGCTGACATAGGTCAGGCCGCCAGGAAACAATCCGAGGAATTCAACAAGCTCGTTGGCATAACTGGCCTTATCGTTACTAAGCTTGACGGGACAGCGAAGGGAGGAGGAGCACTAGCAGCGGCGGGTGTTTCCGAATCTAACGTCCGGATGATAGGTGTGGGGGAAAAGCTAGAGAATTTTGAAGAATATGACCCGAAAAGATTTGTTTCCAGATTGATAGGTTATGGGGATCTGCAAGGATTGCTGGAGAAAGCGAAGGAGGCAGGAGCAGAAGACACCGCTAAAAAATTAATGGAAGGGAGGTTCACACTCAACGAATTCTACGAGCAGCTTGGTTCACTGCAAAAAATGGGATCGCTTTCGAGCGTGATGGACATGGTTCCGGGTTTCTCCAGAGGAGCGCTCGCAAAGAAACTCCCGAAGGATTTCCTCAACGTGCAGGAAGACAAGATGAAGAGGTGGAAGTTCGTAATCGATTCCATGACGCCGAAGGAAAGAGAGGACCCCGAGATGATAAAGCAATCGAGAGTTCAAAGGATCGCGAGAGGTTCTGGTACGACGCAATCGGAAGTGAGAGAGCTTCTTAAGAATTACAAGCAGGTGAAGAAGGTTATGAAAATGACAGGTGGGGGGAAATCCCTTAGGAGGGGACCGTTAGCGAAACTTGCGAAACAGCTAGGTTTAGGGGCGTAAATATATAATAGAAAGGCCAAATATAATAATTGATGAGGAAATTTTTGATCCCGAGTCTTGTAGTTCTCTTAATTCTGGTTTCTTTTTCTAATTATGCAATTGCACCAGAAACATGCACGGATTCCGATGGCGGGGAGAATTATTATGTGAAAGGGACAGCACAATACAGTTGGCAGAATGAAAGCGGGGAAATGATCGATAAATGTATTTTAGTCCCAGATTATCCAGAAAACTACACAGAAGTAGAAAGCTGCGATGGTCCTGACTGTTTTCTGAATGAAGTTGAATGCATAGATGGAAACCCCACAGCACATAATTATCATTGCCCTAACGGCTGCGAGGAGGGGGCTTGTATTGGGTACTCACATATAGAAGTCTTGGCAAAACTCGATGGAACTATGTGGGAAGGTCCAGTAATTTTTGATTTATCGCAAAGATCTGATTTTGATGGACTGGATGCAACAGGTCTTTTTCAAGTGCCCGTGGAATTCACAGAAACATACCCAGAAGGTATGAACGTTTATATCCGTTACAGAGAGGAAGAAGGTTTCCAGTCAGGTCCTGAAGGCGCATATTTGGATAGCATAATTGCAAGTTGCGGTGAAAACGGGAACCCAACTGCAGGCCCATGTCCTGCCCCTGCAAGTTTCACTTTTGAATTCAGAAGCGCAGAGGCAGAATGCTATGATTCCGATGGCGGGGAGAATTATTATGTGAAAGGGACGGTAACAGGATATGCCAACGAACCACCTGAACTTGTTACTCATGAAGATTGTTGTATTGTTAGCACAGATCAGACTGGAAAATGTGTATATGAAGGTGATAGACTTGTTGAGAGGTATTGTGAAGAAAATTACTGGAACTCATTTGTTTATTATGATTGCCCGAATGGGTGCAAGGACGGGGCGTGCATAGAAAAAATGGAATTTTGCGGTAATGGGGTTTGTGAGATAGGAGAGACCTGGGAGAATTGTCCGGAGGATTGCGAAAGACCTAAGTGCCCTGAGAAAATCGATTTGATCTTCAACAAGTACGAGTATTACCCAGGAGACTACTTTGAGGTCAAGGTGAAGATTTATGATAGTTCTGGAAACCTTATGCCAAACCAAGTTTTCAATGTTTACAATGAAAGGGAAGGTCAGACAACAACCTTTTACACAGATTCCAGCGGGATATACGTATCATCTTCCACCGTACCTTCTGACCCTAAATACAACGGTGAGTGGACATTCATAGCCTCAGTTAGCGAGGAAGGATGTTGGTACGTCTCAGATAAGGAAACCATATACATAAAGATTTCGAATGAATGCGGTGATGGTTACTGTGATGAGCATGAAAGGGAATTGATATGTGAGACTGTTTGTGCTTTATGCCCTGTTCCTGTGATCGAAGCCCAAGCCTCAATTACAGGAGCTATGACGCAGGCGGCGGCAATCCCAACCACCCAGCAGCTCACTGAGATAGCGTCCCCAGTACAAGAATGTGGTTGCACGACGTTCTGCCATGTTAAATGCCCGGATGATTGTACACCGAACTGCGGGAACGGTGTTTGCGATACCGTTGTTTGCGAAGCTGAGGGCTGCCCGATTCCAGAAAATGAGAAAAACTGTCCGCAGGACTGCAAAAGACCGAATTATTGCGGTCCGCAGTCTTCAGACCTGAACTGTATATGTCAGGAGGGTTACATAAAGGAGAGGTTCGAAGCTCCGTGTTCGGGAGAGATTATAGAAGATATCAATGTGATAAAGGGGTATCGCAACGCCTATTGGCAGTGTTACGATGGTATGGAATCGCATGAAGGTGGAGAGACCTCATGCAAGAGTCCGGAAATATGGAAAAGGTACGCGACAGACTTTTGTGAGGGACACTGCAATGATTATGGAAAGTGCGGGGTGAGTACCTTCGAGGTATGGAATGAATGTGGTGGAACTAGCGAAATGTGTACATATTATAGGTGTGTTCCGGCTTACAGTTACATCAATCTTTTCACTAACAAATACTCCTATGACCTCAACGAGCCTGTGGAGATATACACGAATCCAATCGAAACCGGGGATTTGGAACTTAGAGAGATTGAAGTTTCTGTAAAGAAACCTTATGGTGATCCCGTAATCGTCACCCTAAAAGCTGTTTGCGAAACTGAAGGGATATGTCCTGAATGCCCTACAGGATATTACTGCCCACCGTGCAAAACTTTTACCATTTGCAAATACACAGGGACGTTCACGGGAACGGACACGGTAGGTCATTACAGCGTGAGTTCAACAACCGAGAGGGAAGACATGGTAATTCACCCCACTTCCTTCAGAGTTTACGATTATTCCTTACTGGAAAGATACCTCATTCTCAAGGACATAAATGGTTACATATACAAGGACGCTCAATTGAGTCCTGGCCCTGAAAATGCTATGGGGTACATGGCGAACTACGAGAAAGGTGGGAGAGGGTATGCGGTTATAGTGGCAGATTTCGAAACCAGGGAAGACTTGGAAAAATTCCTGAACACGATTTTCCAACAGAATCCCCCAAGTGAGGAAAAAATAGGAGAATACTATGTATACGTTTTCAGTAATTACGGTGTGAAGGTATACGTGTGGACATACAAGACGTTCATGGTCGGTGTCACGGAACATATGCCGATTGCGATAACTGCTGAAGTCGTTAAACCTGTTCCTGTTATGGCTCCGACTAAAACAGACGTAATTGAGTCAATAGCAATACAGGAAGAGGAAGTTGCGGTAACCCCTCAAAAAGCGCCCGAATTCCTGACTGGTATGATAATAACTGGGATGCCCGTTGTTGAAACAACAACTGTTTACTGTGGTATGGATTCGCTGTATCCGCAGTGTATATGCAGAGGGGATGAAATCAAGGAGGAATTCACACCTCCCTGCGCGTATGCACCATGCGAAAAACACTACAGGTGTAAACCTCCATATCCGAAAGAGCTCTTGGCTGCATATCTCGACAGGTATCCAAGCGATGTAAAGGCCACTGGAACTGAATGTGAAGATATGGGTGGATACTGCATTCACTTCGAGAGTTCCTGCAAAACAGGATTTGAGGAAACTAGGTTTGCCTGCAAAACTAGGTCCGAGAAGTGTTGTATAAGGGAAGTGGATAGGGATGACTTCCTGGAAATAGTTATGAAGCTCGAGGGGATAAGGGTCAAGATGGACAAGCTTGAAAGGAAAGCAAGAGCGTTATCCGAATATTACGATTCTGTTGATGATGAGGAAAGAGCTAAGAAATTCAGCGATGTTGCGGGAATGTTCGCTAAAGCGAAGGAAATGATTGATGATATAATTGCGAAGATAAGGGTGAATCTTGATAACTTGGAAGCAATCAGGAGCGAGGTGAAAGAGGATATATACGAGCTAAGAACGTATATAAGCAGCATACTCGGGAGAATGGTTTCATAGTCTTAAGGAGGGATTGAATGGAAGAAAGCCTTTACGAGGAGATGGAAAAGAAAAAAAGCGAAGGGAGAAGCTCTAAAAAAGTGTACGCCTTGGTTTTAGTCGTTATTGTTCTGGTAAGTGTTATAGGAGTATTGCTCTACACAATGTATGGCGGTGTTTTGCCTTTTGGGGTGGAAAGGATAACAGACCCCGATCAGGCAGCTAACACTCTTTCTGGACTTGGAAACGACCTGAGCGGAATCTCGGATGATTTGAAAGATATCGAGAATACTCTTTGACAAACGGATTTATAGGAATTCAGTGAATTATTAATTATGAACAAACCTGATCAGAAACCTCCACCAAAAAAACTAACCAAGAAGGAAATAAAGAAGAAGGTAGCTAGGGAAGCTGAAAGGGAAAAGGTTCTTGAGCATATCGTAAGAGGTCCGAAACCGAAGACATTCGGGCAGAAAGCATCTGACTGGGTAACGAAATGGGTCGGAAGCTGGACATTCATAATCCTTCTTTTCGTATTCATGAGTATATGGGTTGGGATAAACGTATACATGGTGATTTACAGGTGGGACCCATATCCCTTCATTCTCTTCAACCTTTTCCTTTCGTGCCTAGCAGCAGTGCAAGCCCCTATAATACTCATGAGCCAGAACAGGCAGACAGAGAGGGACAGGGTTAAGGCTGAATACGATCACAGGATCAACAAGAAGTCAGAACTAGAAATTGAGGACATGCAGAAAGACCTTGAGATAATAAAGCAGATGATAAAGGGGATGAAGAAATAAACTATATCATAACCTTCAAATTCTTCGAACTTGTCGCCCTCAAAACCTTTCTCCCCTCTTCTGATTTCTTTCGTATTCTAATGTTCCCGTTCTTCCCGACCACCGGCGAAAACAGATACTCATCCCCGTCGTAAAGATCCACCTGCTTGCCTGTGAACTTCTTTTCGACTTTTACGTTGAAGAAAGCTCCCTTCTCACCAACAAGGTATTTGATTTGTTGCTTGAGCGTTCTTTCGACAGGCTCGACCGATATTCTAAGTCCGGTCTTTCTTTCGAGAGCCTCGATGTTCTTTCCCTGCCTACCTATAACCTTGGGTATTACCTCGTTTCTCACTTTAAGAACAATGCTGCTGTCCGAAAGGAATTCTATTTGGAGGCCTTTGCCTATCCTTCCTAATTCTTCTGTTATGATTTTCGTGACCTTTTCCTTTAGCTTTTTAGGTGCTTCCTTTATCGGGATTATCACGTTCTCCTCCCCGAAAGTGTAGATTTCGTATTCGAGTCTCTTGGTCTCGAAATCCCTCACATCAACAACCGGCCTCGCCAAGTCCTGTTCGGTCATCCCTGTCGGGACTTTAACAGTTAAGTTAAGGGTGTACGTCTTCTTTATCTCCCCGTTCTTTATGTAAATCACGGTGTCTATAACGTGAGGTATCATCCCTAGTTCTATCCTTCCTATGAACCTCTGGATCGCTGAAATTATGTCTGTGGAGTGAACGACTCCTATCATCCCTACCCCTGCTAACCGCATGTCAGCAAACACTCGAAAGTCCCGAGTCTTTCGTATCTCGTCAAAGATCGTGTAGTCGGGCCTGACCAAGAGCAGGAGTTCCGCTGTCTTCTCCCAGTCATTCTCGAGCGGGGCGTATTGGGTTATTTCGGGTCCTACCTGCAAATCCCTAGGTTGCTCAAATGTTTTCACCACTTTCCCCTTTTTCGAGAGGAATTCCGCAATGCTTGCTGCGAAAGTGGATTTCCCTGATCCGGGCGGTCCTGCTATGAGAATGCCCTGAGAGCCGGTAACGATCATGCTCTCCAATTCTTTATGGAGCTTGTAGTCCTTCAGTTCGAGTTTCACTATGGGTTTGACAGCGGTTACTTCTGTCGCAGAAGAAAAAGGCGGTCTTGTTATGGAAATTCGATATCGCCCCATCTGCACGACCATCGCTCCATGCTTTCCTATCTCTATGAAGGAGCCTGGATCTTTGTGGGTTTTTGAAAGGATCTCGTAAATTATGGATTTAAGCTCGTCCCCCTCTACTGGCTTTTCCCTGAGATGTGTGAGTTTCACATCTCCAGGTTTCCCCTTCTTGGCGTAGGGTTTCACCCCGACCTTTAAATGAACGGACTGCGTGTCAGGTGTGAAGAATCCCTCAAGCTTTATTGGTTTCCCACTGATATCGAATGGAACGTACATCACGGATACGTTTTCCGCCTCCCCCACTAACGCCTGTACGTAATCGCTCGTGAGAAGCGTCGCGTGTTCCCTCACAGCGAAATCACGTATTAGAGCATCTAACCGTCCCTTCTTCGCGAGGTTTATGTCTTCCTGTGTGGGCCTCGTACCATCGAACGTGAGCTTTATTCTGTGCTTATCGCAGAGTCCTTTTATGTTCTTTATCTCATCCAAACCCCGAAATCCGATATCCTTTCCTCTGGAAGCTTGGGCCTGCAACTCGTCAATAACAATTCTTGGTATGACTATCTTGGTCTTTTCCAGTTTTCCACTTTGTATGAGTTCCGTAAGCTTTCTGTTTATCAGAACAGAAGTATCGGGAACGATTGTTTTCGAGTTTTTAATGTGTTTAATGTGTCTTATTCTTTTCATTACCATATTATCACCTATGTATGATACCTTCAAAGAACTAATCTTTGGATATCATTTTAAATATCATGTTATCATGTTCTTGAATACCATGATTAATTAATTAAGTAAAACCATGGATTTAAAAATGTATCTCATGCAATTTTCTTGGTAATTTCCTCGATTTTGAGCAAAATTTCCTTCCCAGATTTCATGTCCCTGAGTTTTACTTTCTTCTTCGAAAGCTCTTTCTTCCCTACGAAAACCACGTATGGGATCCCCAAAGAATTCGCATAGCTTAGGTTGTTTGATATACCTCTCCCTAGCAGATCGATCTCTGTTTTCACACCGAGCTTACGAAGGGTTTTCGCGATCTTTATCGATTCCTTCAAAGTTTGGATCGGTATGACCAGAACCTGCGTGACAGTCTTAACCTTTTCCTTCTTTTTCCTTTCCTTCAGCGCCTCAAGTATCGGCTCGAAACCGAATGAAAGTCCTGTTGCAGGGTATTCTCCCCTTCCGATATACATCCCTATAATTTTGTCGTAGCGACCGCCACCCAAAACAGCTGATTTAACCTTCGAATTTTTGAGGTAGATTTCATATACAGGACCTGTGTAATATTCAAGACCTCTGGCGAGGGAAACGTCTATTTGTATATCAACACCCATGAGTTTGCAGTATTCAAACAGTTCTTTCAGTTCCTTTGCTCCCTCCTTTCCTTCCCCGCTTTTCATTAACTTCTCTACCTTTCCAAGAACTTTCTTGTTTTCCCCCTTGATTTTAAGAATTTTCAAAACATTCTCTATCTGCTTCTTTTCGAAGCCCTTCGTTTCGAGCTCGTCCCTAACCGTTTTGATCCCGAACTTCTCGAGCTTATCTATCGAAAGGATCGCATCCATCTTGTTCTCCTTTATCCCTGCGTAATCCAGTATACCGTTCAGAAGTTTTCGGTTATTTACTTTAATCACGAAATTGAAACCGAACGTGGAGAATACTTCGCTCGCTATCGCCAGGACTTCCGCGTCCGCAAGCATGCTCTTCGTTCCAACAATGTCGACGTCACATTGCCAGAATTCCCGGTAGCGACCGAGCTTAACAGGTCCGTCCCTCCATACAGGCTGTATCTGATATCGCTTGAAAGGTTTCGGGATGTTCGGGTTCATCCCCACAACCTTGCACATGGGAACCGTAAGATCATATTTCAGAGCGAGTTCCCTTCCTCCCTGATCTTTCATTTTGAAGATCTCTTTGGTTATTTCCGCCCCGCCCGCGAACTTAGCTGAAAGGAGATCGAACCTCTCGATCGCAGGTGTTTCGAGCGGGGAGTATCCGTATTTCTCGAATATATTTCGGAGGGTTTCTATCACCTTCTGCCTCGCTATACTTTCCTCTGGCAAAAAGTCCCTCACTCCCCTCGCGTTCATGAGCTCGAACTTTTCAGGCATTTGGATCACTTTATTATTATTTTGTTTAGCTGTTATTTTAATTTCAGCAATAAAAGTTTTGTTGGTTTTCAGATTATTCTATATAACAAGTGATTATGCAAACTCCTTTTGATCTTGGGTCATGTCGTGCATTTAAGGCATAACCAACGAAGTTCGCCCCCTGCATTAAATGCATAGTTGCCGCATCTTTAATATCTGAATATGTTGCCGCATCTTTAGTATCTGAATTTTCGTGTTTGGCCGCGACCATCAGCATATTTTCATTAATATGTCTTTTAACAAAAAGTTCCTTGTATCTTTCAAATTCTTCATCAGAAATCTGCAATTTTGAAAGATATTTGGCGAGACCGCTTGCAGGCGTGTAGGTATCACATCCTAAACCCAATTTTTCAGCCAATTCTCCTCTTTGTGTCACAAGTGCTTTCATCGCGCCTTTAACTTTGTAGGGAAGTTCTCGATTCGCGGTCAGCGCATAATTTATGAGAACCAAGTTATGCTTCTCGTTCTCTTTCCTTTTCGTTTTTGGATGTAGAACTCTTTCATAATCAGTTTCAGAATAGATCTTCAACTCGCCGTTATCAAACATCATAATATTAGGATAACCGGATCCGTTTCCTGAAGCTTTATACCACGTGTCTGGATAAATATCAGGAATTTTTTCAATCCGAATTTCGGGCATTTGTCCCTCTATAGATCCTTGTAATTCCATTCCCTCCAACTCGTCTGTTTTTATTATTTCCCTGTACGGTATCATCCATATTAGGGATCTAACGGACATTACAGGTTCCCATTTTCCTTTGATCTTTGCTCTTAGAACCATCTGTCCTTCAGGGAAGTGTTTATCGTAAAGTTCTGAATGGAATCGGTTCGGAATTTCTTCATCAAGGGGCAGTTTTATTAATCCTAGTCTCGTTTCTTCGTTAAAGGGATCTTTCCATCCATTTTTGTAATCTTCCATGACTTTTTCTTGGAATTCATCTTTAATTCTGGAAAACGATACAAAATCGTGTTTCAGATCTTTTAGATAAACTTCTGGTTTTTTGTGACTTACTTCAACCTGTTCACTCATTTTAAAAGAGTAGGGGTAAGAAATAAATTCTTATTTACACATCAAAAATCTTGACTTTTTGCGAAGGTAGCTCGACTATCGCAGCCTTCCTGAATTCTGGAAGAGCAGCGTTGACAAAAATGGTTTCTTTGTGTTTCATCACGCCTGCAGACTCGTGTATGTGCCCGAACACGTGGAGGACCGGTTTTACCTCATTGACAGCTGCCCTCAGATCGAGAAGTCCTGCACTACTCCCGAAATAGCTCATGTCGAGCATATCGTATGGGGGATCGTGGGTTATGAGAATGAGTTTTTTCGGATCGATTCCCTTCGCAAGCTTTGGGATTTGCGAATAATAACCGTAATCCACCCCGAGAAAATGATATCCTTTATGTTTGACAACCTGGTTATTGAGGATTGTAACCTTCTTGTTGTTGGTTTTCAATTCGTAATCCCAATTCCCTCGAATGACGAAAGTCCGAAACTTCGTTTTGTCGAGAACCTTCTTTGCGAAATCCTCTGAAAGAAAATCTCCAGCGTTTATAATAACGTCTATTCGTTCTTTTTCAGCGAGTTTTTCAACTACTTCCGCTAATTCCTTCTCCCTGTGGTAATCGGCAACGCACAGTATTCTCATAAAAATCATTTTTCCATTACATTAATAAAAATTAACCCAACCCCGAATGTCCATATTTTTATTATTCTGTCTTCCTCTATATAATGGTATGACAGAAAAGCATACGATAGTTCTGGAAACAAAAGCGGGGACAGACGTAATTGACATAACGCCGAACGTGTTGGAAACCCTCGCTAAATCGAAAATAAATTCCGGGATAGCGTGCATATTCGTTCCTGGCTCCACCGCATCGATTTCGACACTCGAATACGAGCCCAACCTTGTTAAAGATTTGAAAAGAGCGTTGGAGAAGATCGCCCCCGAAAGGGGAGAATATGAACACCACAAAACCTGGGGGGATGATAATGGGAGTGCGCATATACGGGCGTGTTTGCTGAAGCCGGGATTAAGCATCCCCTTCGAAGATAAGAAACTTATTCTAGGTACCTGGCAGCAGGTCGTCCTCATGGATTTCGATACCAGAGACAGGGAAAGAAAGATAATCGTTCAGATAATAGGGGATTAATCCTGTTTGTACAAATTTATTCCGTAAAACCTCTGGATTTTCTTTACGATCATCTCATCCGGCCTGAATCCGTTCTCTATCCGTCTCAGGACGGAAGGTGAAATCCCCATCTTCTCAGCGGCTTCTTCTTGTTTCAAATTTCGAAGCTCCCTCGCCTTTCTTACCTTGTCCGCGAAATCGTTCGCCAATTCCTCTCCTTCCTCAAGCGTTTCGATGGTTTTTCTTTTAATCATGACAGTTCTAGGCTCGCTCATCTCTTTCCCGAGTCTCACGCACGTATCGCATACCTCGAGTATTACGCCATCTATCTCCGCTCTCTTGAGGCTAGAAACAGTCTTCCCGCAGACCTCGCATTCCCCCATTGTATTCACGCTTGATCTCAATAACGTATTCCAATTTTCACGTCCGATATCTCCCAGCTTCCAGTTCCAGAGAACGTTACCGTGTTTGTTCCTTCCATCACATCGTTCGAATCGAATTCTATTGTGTTCTCCCCTGACCTAACGGTCTGGACGTTCAATTGGTTGTTGTTAATCTTTATGTTCAACACCCCTTGTCGATAAACGCTTTCAACGGTGAATTCGATTTCCCCCTTCCCGGAATTCAGGAGGTTAATGTCCTCTCCCGTTACGTTCATGTCCCTTTCCTTCGCAAGACTCCCTGTAGATAGGCTGATTTCGAATTCCACGTCATCTATTTCGAAAACATCATCTGATTTGAAGGCGAGAATGTTGTCTCCTATTCTTATAATATTTCCTATTTCCGAGTATTCGAATTCTTTGATCACGAGGTGTTGTGGATTAGATTCCCTGTATACCTCGTTCCCGTTCAACTTGATTATTATCTCTCCCTGCTGGCCTTTTGTGGTGTAAAACCTTAGGATTCCCTTGCTCCACGCCTCGATTTCATTCGGGTAAACCTTGAATGACATGAATTTTTCCGGGCCGTATTCCCCGAGAACTTTGAAGTTCTTGAGCTCGTAATAAGTGGCTGCCCAGAAGTAGAGACCAGGACCGGCAGCGGAGATTTCGAGTGTGTTGGATTCCTTCACGTTTTCAGGAGTGATCACAACATCATAACGGTTGAGATTCGCCAGCCTGTCGAAAACCGTTTTCCCGTTCCATTTGATTATGAGGTTCCCGTAAAGGTTCGTTTCTCCCATATCAAAAGTTAGCTTGACGTCACGAAGGTTGTTCAGGACGTTCTGATCCACTTGGACTTCGAATTTCTTTGAATCCGCCCCGAAATATCCCTGGGAAACCCCGAGACTCCACATCTGTTTCAGGGTTTCTGCCTGGGTTTGCCCGAGTGTGAAAGAACCGAATCTGACCGTTCTTGAGGCTTCAGTTTCTGACCAGCCGACCCTTCCCAGGTCAAAAGAAGCTAGGGATTTGTAATTCCCTGCCACGCCGCCTATGGGCCATTCCCCTCCTACCCATTCCGCTAGAGGTGTTCCAATCAACATCATGGCCCCTATTATAACGAAGGCCACGATCATGAGAACGATGAACTCGTCCATATTTAAGTTTATTGGGGCATTGCTTTAAATCTTTATTTTGAACCCAGCATACTCTAAAGGTTCAGGGTGAATTTTTAAAGTTTATCCTCCTATGGAATGTAATATGGAAAACTGGCAGAAAGGACTCGGATTGGGAGGATTGATAGGTTTGTATTTTGCAGGGAAAAAACTGGCTAATGTATATTTAGACGGGAAATTGAAAAAAGCTGGTTTCTACCCAGTACCGGAAGGGACATCAATACTACAGAAAATTAAGCTAATTTCAAAATCACCTTATAATAAAATCCAAATCTAATTCTCAGTCCTTACAAATTTCAGATAAATCAAAACAGCCAAAACTATGAGGAGCACGACTCCAAAATCGCTCAGTCCTGAGAAGTCCGCGGGGAAGCCTATTTTGACATCTATTTCATCTATGTCGAAGAGCGAAGGGTCGTTGGTTGAATTCCCCACGATGGTAAGCAGGAAGTTGTCCGCAGCGGGGATAAGGCGGGCGTAGATTATTTTGTCCATTTCTCCCGGGTTCATCGGGACTTCTATGTATCGAGAACCCGTTTCAACGAATTTTGCGAATCCTGTTGAGAACCTCAGCCCGATATTGTCAAACCTGTCCTGAATGTTCCTCACCTCAATCGAGATTAGTTCGCTCGTGCCCAGAATCGTCATAATAATATCCTTCACAAGGAAGTTACACAAGGGATGGTGATAAGCTGTGTAGTAGAAGTAACCTGTAGGCGGCAAGTATTCCGTGATACTTGTATCGCTCGCGTTTTCCGCGTATAGGTAATAGTCCACCTCCATCCTGTCTTGCGCCTCGTTAACTATTAGTGTTATGGATTTGTTGCATTCCCTGGTGTTTAGGCATTCTTCGTAAGGCCATGTTGACGGGTCAGGCGGGTCCATGCCCAACGTGTGGTTGTAGTAGTATATTCTTATGTTTAGATTCTCCGTCACGGTTCCTAGCGCTTGTACGCTTATTATCACGGTCCTGTTGGTTGCGACCCTGCCGCCGTAATTTCTCATCATTCTGTTTGTCTCGTTTTCCGTGACAGTAAATTCGATGAGTTTCGGTATGTATATTGTTGTGTTTGTTTCCCAAGCTTTGTCACCTTCCAAATTGCCTGCGACGTCCCGAGCCCTTGACTTGAAGTAAAAGGCGTAGCCGTCCAAATCATCTACCCCTGTTTCTCTCGCGTCGAATTCGTATGGTGGTGTCAAGCTCGTGCATTGCCCATCAGGGAAATTCGCATACAGTTCGCCCGAACACGAAGTACCCGTTGGGTCGCAATACTCGTAAATAACGTAATAACAACCCACGCCGCTGTGCGCATCACCCCCTATCCAGGATATGTTGAAGGTTGTGCTCATCACGTAACCTCCTCCCGGGGGGGTGGGTTCTGTCATCTGCGACCATGGGTCCGTGTAATCTATACCTATGTTTTGAACTGTTTCGCTGCCTTCATTACCCATTGAATCGTTCGCGAAAACCCTTATCGTGTAATTCCCGGAGGCAACGGAATACACGGAGAATGTGTTGTAATATTCATTAACGCTAAAGGGGTCCAAGAGCATAAACACCCAGGTCCCGTTATCCGTTGAATTCTCCCAGCGGTATAAGACGGAATCAACAACCTGATTATCTGTGGCTATCGCTCTCACCTCGAAATCCGAACTGTACCATCCTGGATCGGGAAGTAGAATAGTTATTTCCGGCGGTTCCCTGTCTATGAGTATGTTTTGGACCGTTTCGCTATCTTCATTCCCTACCGTATCGTTCGCCCTCACCCTTATATCGTAAAAACCGTCCGATATCAAGCTCACATCGAATGTCGCCGTGTAGTAACCACCTGAAAAGCTCATCTGCTCCCATGGTCCGTTATCCGTTGAATTCTCCCAGCGGTAGAAGACGGAATCCACATACGACCATGTATCGGTGACGGTCGCGTTCACGAGGAAATTGCTCGAAAAGATTTCGTCATCCTGTGGGTCGTTTATAGTTATATCCGGAGGTGAGAAGTCCACTACGAACGTGTAGACTGTGTTGTTCCCTTGTATCTGCCAACCGCCGTTGGTAGAGAAATCTGACCAGAGATCACAGTATGTAACGTTCCACTCCCCCTCGGGATCACTTGCCTGTATGGTGTAATCGAAATCCACGTTCCCGTTGCCCCAATTATCGAAATAAATCTCGTCGTTGTTTTGTTTTCTCACCAAACATTCTGTCAGGATTCTGAAATTGCTTTGGAGGGTTTCGGCCCCGATTTCAAAACTCTGTATACCGTTTATCAAAATGTGGAACGTGTAACCAAGCCCCAAATAACCGGATGGGGGCGTATAAGAAGTCCAGTTGCCCGTTATGTTCTTTGAAACTCCTCCTAAGGAACAATACGAATCTTCTATGCTCTGGTTACAAATACTTTTATCACCGCATTTCGTTGCGTTCGATCTCCCGCAGTCCTGATTGTACCATATTCTTACGCCTCCTGGTCCAACGCTCGGGGCAGAGCAGTTGAGCAAACAACCCCTATCATCCCCGGTGTAACAGTTCATATCGCTATCGCACACGCCATCCATCTCTATACAAGGCTCTCCGCATATCTTTCCGGCACATGGGTTTGTCACTATGTGGAAAATCTCGCTCCTGTTCACAGGCGATTCTGTGTTGCCTGCGTTGTCATCGCTGTAAAAGCATATTCTCCTGTCACATATGGACCCGTAAGGGCAGTTTATCGTTCCGAAGTACGGATTTGCTGTGGTTGAGGAGTAGCCTCCTGGTGCAGGGCAACTTGCTGAAGCGTCTATTTCCAAATAATATGTGTTGTTACATCCAGAACCTCCCGTGTCGCTGCATGCCAGCGTGTATGAAACGCTCGTTGTCTGCATGAAATTCCCCCCGTTGGGGTTTATGGTTGTGGTCGGGGCTGTATTGTCCTTCCACACCCCGTTCTCGCATACAGCACCGTTAACGGTTGGGTGAAGAGAACCATCCGAGAAACAATTATAATTCCAAACACAATCACTCGTTTGATCGCAACAGGCGTAATCATTGACGTTTGTCTCGCAGACCTCCCAGCCGGTTCCGTTCTGGCATTCCCTTGTTCTGAAGTATTCATTCGCATCGTCCCCGCAACAGCATACAGTCTGGTTTCCGGCTTGGCTTGGATCGCAGTCATCACCCCCTGTTTGGTCGTCCCAATCGTAGGGGTTACAGTTACCACCTGAATCTTCACACGCCTCCTGGGACGAGTCCCTGTCCACCTCATTACAGGTGTTGTTACACCACGTCCCATCAGTCGGACACCAGTCCCTTGCGTTTTGTTCATCGCAGCCCGGATCCGCCGTGCAGTCAGGGAAAGTGGATTCGCATGTCGTATCGTCTATGTACTGGCAGCTGAGCCCGGAACCGCAGAGGTCCTCGTAATAGGATGTCCCGAAAGAACCGCAGTGACCCGCCCCCGCCCCCACGGCCAGCTCATCGCAATCGCTCGGGGCAGAACAGTAGCTGTATTCACACAAATCCTCGTCATCCGTATCGTCACCACCGGGAGGGGTGTCGCAGCTCGTTTTCGGCCTGCACACACTGTCACTCACATCGCAGAAATAGGCCGGGTCGCAGTCATTATCATTCGTACAAGAACTCAGGCAGGCGCCTCCGCTGCATATATAGGCGCCGCAATCCTGGTATGTGCAGTTATAGGTTCCTCCGCATATTCCCAGGTTTGAATTTGCACAGCTCCCAGGAGCCAGCTCATCGCATTCCACCGAAGCCCCGCACTCGTCATCGTATTCGCAGTTATTATCAACGTTGTCCTTGTGATTCGTACATGTGAAACACCATCCGTCATCGGTGTCGCAATCCCCAGAGCAACACTGGACGTCACTCGTGCAGCCCACACCGTCATTCCTGAGCGTGCAGCCATCGCACGGATTCGTGTCGCATGAATAGCTCCCTGAACAAAGAGCAGTGCACCCAAGACCAGTACACCATCTGGGAAAAGCCGCAATGCAGTTACATGGTATAGCTGGTACTGAGTCCCCAGTTCCACCGCACTTGGAATTAGCAGAACAACCACCTACTCCCCATTCCTTGCAGGGGTCTGGATCATAATCGTAGGGGTCACCGCACCTGCAATACTCCCATTCCCCAGGATTACAATCATCTATGGGAGCACATCTTTTGGGATTACCAGGACCGCATTCATGAATGCACCATTTACAATCAACATCTGTACAGGCAGCTTCATAATTAATATCGTCGCAAGTACAACTCCCTGTGCATGAATAATCACCAAGCCAGTTGCACCCGCAGATTCCGCATCTAGTTTCTCCATGGGGGGTGCACGAACCAGGGGTTCCAGAGCACCAACCAGTGCCAGGACCAGTGGACGTAAAAGTGCACCCGCAGTTCATACATCTAACTGGCTGATTATCCCATGTCGGACATGGATCTGCAGTTCCGATACAACCTCCTTCCCAATCGCAACCGGCCTGTCCACACCGGGTTTCGCTACTGGTACTACTGCAATGGCAGGGACCGTCATAGCAAATACCAGAAACCTTTGCAGCGCTCATAGAGAAAAACCCGATTGCGAGAAATAGTACTACGAATAGGTTGAGTTTCCTCATATTAATTAATTATCGGAGATTAATATATTAACTTTTTATTTTATTTCCGTTTTCCTTCGCCTCTCCCATTCCACTATCAGGGCGTGGAATTCCTTCAGGAGATTTTCGTAGAGTTAGAAATAAATTTCGTTGGTTATCTCTTTCTGATACTCGTGTATATCGAGAAGAACAGGACGAAGAACGGTAGGATTTCGAGCCTTCCGAGAAGCATGCCTATCATTAACGTTAATTTCGCTAAGGGGTTAATGCTTGCGATGTCTATCGTTGTCAAACCGACCGTTCCCTCTGCGGAGGCGGATACGAAGAACGAATCTATTGGGGGATAACCCATGAAGCTGAGGGCGAGTGTTGAGATAACGAGTATCAGTATGTAAACGAAAGAGAAGAGCGAGATTATGCTCAACTCCTCCTCGCTCACTANNACTTGAACGGGATAACCGCTGAAATGGGGTAGGATATCTTCTTGATTATCCAGGAAACCGCTTTCCCAAGTATTCCAACCCTGACCAACTTGAGACCTCCTGCCGTTGAGCCTGCGAAGCCGCCCATTATCATGAGTATGCAGAGCAGTATCTTTGAGAGCTCTGGGTAGCTGGATACAAGGGTGAACCCGCTTCCTGTTATAGCTGAGAATGTCTGAAAAATGCCGGTCCTGAATGGCTCGAAAAGGGAAATGAACGACAGGGAAACCATCAAAGAAAAAACTATCACAGAGACCCAGAATAGCTGGGCCTCGCTGTTTTCCAAATATTCCTTGAACTTTCTTTTAAACAGCCTGTCATGGACAAAGAAAGAGGTCGCACCCAGTATCATCATCAAAATCATAACGATCTCTATAAACGGGTTATTGTAAGCTCTAATAGAATCGTTCTTAACAGAAAAACCGCCCGTTGCTATGGAAGTTAACGCGTGATTTAAGGAATCGAACACGGGCATTCCAGCAAGAGTCAGCAAAACAAGACCTATGGCGGTGTAAATCCCGTAAATTATGAATATCCTCTTCACAGTGGAGTAAACGCCCGCCTCTATTCTGTGTGTCCTTCCCTCGGCTTTGTATATGTAATAGGATGATATCCCCGGGGATGAGAGAAGGAGGAGGAATATCACCAGTATTCCTATTCCCCCGATCCACTGGGTGAGCGAGCGCCAGAAAAGGATTGAATAGGGGAGGGTTTCTGGGGTGACTGTAGTCAAACCTGTTGTCGTGAAGCCGGAAACGGATTCGAACACTGCGTCTATCGGTTCCAAATGGTCTAGGTAAACTATGGAACCTATCAGGGAGATTGTAATGAATGTTAGGCTAGCGAGTACCATCGCGGATCCCAGGGTTAAGGGTTCCTTCTCAAACTTCCTGTTAAGAACCGTTCCTATAGCGAATGATACGATCGCCCCGAGCAAGAACGGTAAGTAAACATCCTCAGCGAACAGGAAACTCACGGCTAGCGGAAGTAGCATTAGGAAGGAGATGACGACTAAAACGAGCCCCATGTAGGAAAAAACTGATCCCCAGTTCATAATTTTATAATATCCGCAGGTAATAATAAATTGAAGTGGATTTGAGGGGGATTCATGAAGGGGTTCATGCACATTGTTGAGATATTGCTTATCGTAGTGCTAGTGTTCTTGGTTTTCACATCGTTCGCGAACATACCGAGGATTTCGGATGACTGGTCAAGGACAAAGCTCAATCTGATAGGTGGAGATGTGCTTAAAGCTTTTGAAAGAAAGGGGGTGAACTGGTTCAACGAAACAGAACTGGAGACTGAATTCAACAAGACACTCCCCGATAACATCATGTACTCTGTAATTCTCGAAAACGTGATAAAGCCCGAAATAAAGATAGGGTGTCTGTGCGATAACAACCAGCTTAACGTTATCAACGAAATTCTCAAGCCGGGGTGGTTCGTTTTGAACGATGAGAACGTCACCTTCGATGTAACCCAGATCACTGAAACAGATAAATTGTTCTCTCTCGATTTCGATGTCGTTTTGATTTACGGTTACGAGGACTTCTCTACGAATCCTTACGCCTTGAGGAATTTTCTTAATTACGACAAAGGGATTGTTGAGATATTCGATCCCCCGAGGATAGATGATGTACAAAGGAGCGTATTCGGTTTGGATTCGGGTTCTGAAAACGCGTTGTCTGCCAAGATAGAATTCTCTGATTCCGGCAAGCAAAACGGGAAGGAGGTTAACAAAATCTATGATTACTTCAACCACATACCAATGTTTTACGATATTTTCGATAGTCTTGACCAGTGGTCTGTTGGGGGTAACGCCGAAATCTCGAGTACGAAAGGTAACCCCGCACCCTCAGTGAAACTCACTGGGAATTCAGAGAATAATTTCATATACACAAGGTTCTACAGTTCTTTTGAAAGGGGAGAGATAGACTTCGATGTTTATCTTGAAAACGGAGCTTCCCTGTTTGTGGGTTTCAGGAAGACTGGGGGTTACGAATTCCTCGCCTCCTTGTCAACGAACCAGTCCATAGGGTATGATTCTTTTTATCGAAAATCCCCACTCCAGCCCATTCCTTCAAACACCTCCCACCTGACCGTATCCGGAGGGTGGAATCACATAAAGATATTGGTGAAGGGAGGGGAATTAACTTTGTATAATAACGGGGAGAAGGTCGCGGAATCGCTCGTGGCAATGGGTCCGCCATCGAACATAACCATGTTCAACCTTGGCGGTGAAGCTTATGTTGACAATATGAGGATCGCACATGAGGAGGAGAAAGTATTCGAAAATTTCCTCGAACCTTATGAAAACACGACTCAGGTGAATAACGACGGGGACAAAATACTTCTAAAGCAGCTAGGAAATAACGGTCTTCCAGCGTGCATAATAAACTACAACGTGGAGGGAATAGGGAGAGGGAAGACAGCATGGCTTTCGAACAACACGGATTCCTCTTCCGAGAATTACAAAACCCTTGTGAAATCCATTTTAGCCTGGGCTGCAGGGGATGAATACTGGGTTATAAAGTCAGGGGTGAGGGGACCCATCTCTTCCCATATTTACAAACCATTTAACAGGGACATGTTTCAGAATGTGAAGATAATTCTCGAACTCGGTTATCTTTATTAAAACTTTTAATATCTTTTTTTGAATATTTATTATGGCCTACCGAAACAGGAAAGACAGAGGATCTGAGATAGTCAGGGTGAGAATGCCCAGGGAAGGGGAGCTTCTTGGAATAGTGGAGGATATGCTCGGGGCAGGGAGGTTCAGGATAAACTGCAATGACGGGAAAACTAGGGTGTGCAGGGTTTCAGGGAAATTCAAAAGAAAGCAGTGGATAAGACCAGGGGATATCGTTCTCATCCGTCCTTGGGAAGTTCAGGAAGATGAAAGGGGGGACGTGATCTGGAAATACAGGAGAGCGGAAGTTGAGTGGTTGAGGAGAAAGGGCTTAACGGATAACCTGGGCTGAAAGATTTAAGAATGTACTCTTATTAAAGTTGTTTATGATTGAGATAATAAAAATTCCAGAGCAAAGGAAAGGAGTTCTCATCGGGAAGGACGGGTCTGTTAAAAGGGAGCTCGAGGAAAGGACATGCACAAAACTAGCGATAGATGATGATATCGGAATAGAGGGGGAAGCCCTGGACGTTTTGAAGGCGAAGGAAATCGTGAAGGCGATAGGGAGAGGATTCTCCCCTGAGAACGCCTTCAAGCTCTTGAATGACGAATTTCGATTGATCGTAATAAGCCTTGGCCAGGAAACAGATAAAAGCATGAGAAGAATATTTTCAAGGATAATAGGAAGAGAAGGGAAATGTAAGAAAAGGATAGAACTGCGAACGAGAACTGATATATGTATATACGGAAAAACGGTTTCAATAATAGGTGACTGGAAGGATGTGGAGAAAGCGAACGAGGTTATAGAGTTGATTATAGAGGGGAAGCCGCATTCCTACGTTTACAAACATTTGGAGGAAATCACATGAGAGCCGAGGATTTCGCTAG